>ENA-ORXM01000145-ORXM01000145.1-marine-metagenome-genome-assembly--contig:-NODE-145-length-138255-cov-14.249591_pt1 | contig 138255 bp, 80 predicted proteins | sample MGYA00237867_ERZ511480 | MGnify/ENA primary metagenome ERZ511480 (study PRJEB26309, sample SAMN06266103) | marine metagenome | isolation source: Algal blade | place: United Kingdom:Sidmouth, United...
AGGAGGCTTAAAGAAAGCAAGCTCAATTATGATTGATCAAATCCGAGCAATAGATAACAAACGATTTGTAAAGAAGACTGGAACTTTGCCAAAGAAACTTCAAAATCAGGTCGTTCAAAATATCAGTATAATTTTAGATATAGAAATCAAAAAGCACAACACCTAACAATGGCTATGACGAGCATATCTCACTGCGTACCTTGTGAGAGACGACGCATAGCCGTAACAGTTATCAGCAATTGATTCAATTTGCTACTTCGAAATCAAATAGATAATACGAAATTATAGAAATTTAGCGTGCAAAACACCAGTATAAGATCAACCTCTTGATATTAAATGAAATTTATTTATCTTTGTAAGATCAAATAAATGACTCTATGGCGATAAAATTTTCAGAAAGACAAGTTCTTGACCGTATAAATTTCGAGAATCCTTGGTGGGATACTAACGAAATAGACTCATACTACCATAGCATGAAGAAAAGGGAGTATTTCAATCTTTTGTATCCTCTGGTAAAAGAACGTGGAATCAAGAGGGCACTAATTTTAATGGGCCCAAGAAGAGTAGGAAAAACAGTATTACTTTATCAGTCAATTCAAGAGTTGATCAATGAGAAGGTTAATCCGAAAGAGATTTGCTATTTTTCAATTGAAACACCTCTATTCAATGGGATTTCTTTAGAAGAATTGATCAACTTATACTTAAAAAAGAACGCTAAAACAACTAAGGATACACTCTATTTCTTTTTTGATGAAATACAGTATTTAAAAGATTGGGAAGTCCACCTTAAATCTTTAGTTGATTCATATCATAATTTTAAATTTATTGTATCTGGATCAGCGGCAGCTGCGTTAAAATTGAAAAGTAAAGAATCTGGTGCAGGTAGGTTTACTGAATTTGTCCTTCCTCCTCTTACCTTTCAAGAATTCTTAAAACTAACGGAGAATGAACATCTAATTGATACTAAATGGGTTGAAGTAAGTAACGGAGATGAAAATTACCTTACGCCAGAATACAGTGCAAATGATATTGATAAACTGAATCAAAAATTTATTGAATATATAAATTATGGTGGCTATCCAGAATTATCTCTATCAGAGGTAATGAAATCTGATCCTGGTAGATATATTCGAAATGATATAATTGATAAAGTATTATTACGTGATTTACCAAGCTTATATGGAATAAATGATATTCAAGAACTTAATTCTTTATTTACTTACTTGGCATATCATAGTGGAAGTGAAATGTCTTTAGATGAAATATCTCAGAATTCAGGGGTAGCGAAAAACACAATCAAAAAATATATTACATATTTGGAAGCTGCATTCCTAATTAAAGTGATTCATAGAATAGATCAAAATGCGAAGAAGTTTAAAAGAGCCAACTTTTATAAAATCTATTTAACCAATTCTGCCCTGAGAAGTGCTTTATTCTCACCAATATCAACTTCAGATCCAATGATAGGAAACCTTGTTGAAACTGCAATATTTTCGCAATGGCAACATAGTCAAGATATGCAGCTTTATTATGCAAGATGGAAAGCGGGTGAAATTGATATAGTTTCACTCCGAGCAGATCAAAAACCTTCTTGGTGTATTGAATTAAAATGGAGTAATCGCTTTGTTGCTAAATCGCATGAATTGAAAAATTTAAAAAACTTTTGCATCAAACATAAATTGACAAAAACAAGAGTTACGACAATAGATATATCTAAGATAATTGATCTAAATGGAATAGAAGTTACATTCGAACCTGCAAGCCTTTATTGCTATATAGTCGGAAAAAACTTAGTAACAAATAAAAGAAAAAAGCTGATAACAATAGATAAGAAGTAATAGCTCCTTTGTCGCTACTACTCTTATCATTTTCCGTTGCAATACAGGTTCATGTCTCAGCCCAGACTCTAACGTGGTCACAGCTGTTGAAGAGGAGTGTTGCCCTGCTGATAACTGCTTTTCAATAAAAGCTGTTAGAAATTAAATAATAATTGAATATAATTGTCAAATCATAACCTCTAATAAAGGTTCAACATATTATGATTTTATATAATATGTATTATCTTTGTATTTCGCAGGCTAAGTTATGGTAAACTGATTTTATCAGATTTATAATTGAGAACTTAGGCTAGGAGTATTACAATCCCCTAAATAGAATTGGCTTGAGATCAGGGTGGTAACAGTCTGTATGTAACTGTCATTGAAGTATATGGCAGCAGTTACCTGATTGATTATTTGGTATAGAGAATAGATCCTTCTAATTCGACCCAGACGGCCTCTAATGGCAGTTTTTTGATTCACGAGAACCGAATGTGACGCTAATGGCATAACGGTTGATAGCGCTACCACCCTAATTCCAGCATAGAGTAAACCCACTTGATTCCTTACAGAGTAAGGAAAATTATGAATAACATAAATCACCCTTGATATGAATACTTTCTTTTCACATGCTCCAAGTATCATTAAGATCGGAAAATCACCTTTTGTGCTGGCTACACTCATATTAGTGATATCGAGTATGGCATTTGTAAATAAACAAGACTCTGATATCCTTGGATTTTTAATAGCCCCAGAAGATGTTTGTTCATCTCTTTCTACAACAGAGGTAGGCGGGTATGCGTGGGAAGATTGGAATTATAACGGGATCAGAGACGAGAATTGCATTATTCCCGTATGCGGGGTCGAAGTTGAAATATGGTCTTGTGATAATATGTTGATCGGCACCAGCACGACAGATGGCTTTGGACAGTGGACCTTTGATCTTGCTTCTGCCACTTTGTGTGAAGATAATGGTCTTTGTGATGGAACCTTTGCCAACTATTACATCCGGATAGAATATGTGCTTCCAGATAGTCTCTGTTACCTCAACTTTACTTTTGCTGGTTCCGACAATGGCACCTCAGTTCAGTTCATCACACCAGGTGAATGTGCGCCTATCGGGGCTGCAAGACCAGATGACTATTGCGAAGATGAAAATCCTACGATATTGGCTCCTTGCTACTCGCCTCTAAGACCAGAATCCACGACGGACGAACCAGCCATAGTTTATTGGGACTATAACGATGAAGTGGACTTAAACTACACGACTGCAGCATACTTGGATGATGTGGGGTCAGTGTGGGGAGTGGCCAAAGACAACATTAATGATAATTGGTTTTACTCTTCTATTGTGAAAAGACATGCGGGATTAGGGCCAGATGGTATTGGGGCCATATACATGCAGACGGATATTGGAAATACTTCTTCAGTTACAACAGTCTTTGATTTTGGCTCTGCCGCTGGGAGTATAGGTAGCAATGCAAGCAGAGGTCTTCCTACTTCCAGCCCCTCAAGTGGCTTTACGCCGTTTCCAAGTTATGATACAGAAGCATTTTGGAAAGTGGGAAAGGAAGGAATAGGGGATATAGAGTATTGCACAGAAACGGAACGGTTATACGCAGTCAATTTATTTGACAGAACTGTTTACGAAATTGACGCATCCAATTCTACCGCTGCTGCATTAGGAACGATGCCTTGGATCTCTAATAATCCTTGCGGAAGCAATGGAGGAACTGCAAGACCCTGGGGATTGAAAAAACGTAACAAGAAATTATATGTTGGAGTGGTATGTGATGCGGCCGGAGGTAATTCCGGAGACCTTACAGCACATCTGTATTGTTATGATTTCACCTCTGGCACTTGGAACACGACGCCTAGACTGAGTTTTGACTTGGATTATCGCAGACAACATGGGTCCAGTAATCCCAATGGCTCTGTAAAAGATAATGGTTTCGGTGCATGGCGCCCATGGAATGACAATTATAATAGTTGGGTTAACAATGGCTTTCAGACTTTTGGGACTTATGCCCAGCCAATATTTTCAGATATAGAATTTGACGATAATGGTGACCTGATCATGGGTTTCATGGACAGGGGATCTCATCAGATGGGGCATGAAAATTATAGACCTCAATCTCCTTATGGGCCAGGGGGAACGACTCTGGTAAGTTATGTCTCTGCTGGAGATATTCTCAGAGCAGGCTTAGATGACAAGTCCAGTGATCCGACTTTTACATTGGAAAGTAATGGAATCACCAATGGTATTCATAAGACTAGGACAAGCACGAGATCGGGAAGCAGAAGGGAGACCATCCCATACAGAGATGAAGCGGGTTCATTGACCATTACGGATATGCAACCTTCTGGCCCAGGAGGTTTAGAGTTTTATTGGGGGGAAAAAGCGATACTGGCTGCGAGCTCAAGTTTCTCAGTAGTGCATTATGAAACCAGTTTAGGAGCTTTAGCAATATTGAGAGGTTCAGAAGAAGTCGTCTTGAATGTATTTGATCCACAGACCTTGTCTTTTCCTGTTTATAGAAATGGGCTGCACAAACTCAGTAACGCCACAGGAGAAAGAACAGGAGCAAAAATATTAGTAAATTTTGACGGAGGTTTCGCGAAAGCATCTGGAGTAGGAGACTTAGAGATCTGCTGTCTGCCACCTCCCATTCAAATAGGTAATTACGTATGGGAAGATATCGATGGAGATGGTATTCAAGACCCATGCGAGCCAGGCCTGGCAAATGTTGAGGTGACCTTATATAAAGAAGACGCATCAGGGTGCTGTACGAGTCCAGTGACAGTGACAACAGATGCCAATGGACAATACTATTTCGAGGAACTAGAACCCAATACAACCTATCATATTGTAGTAGGCGGTACTACGACATGGGATCCGACAAATGAAGAATTAACTCTCAATGGCACCAATTACAGTCTGACTGACGCCAATCAGACACAGTCAGGGAATACCACTGATCCTGATAATATTGACAGCGACGGAGTGATCAGCACCAATACCTGTTGTTCGGATGGGTATCCATCAGCAACTGTAACTACAGGAGAACCTGGAGAATCTAATCATAGTTTGGATTTTGGTTTTTCGCAATTCTCATGCCCTACTGAAAACTGCTTTGAAATTTCAGTGATAAGAAACTAAAGAATAAGCTCACCAGCTAAGACTCAAAAGCCTCCAGCGTTCTAAATGATGCTGGGGCTTTTCTTTTTTTTTAGAAATTAGTCTCCCTTCATTATCAAACAACAAATGATAATCTGTTGTTCATAGGACCTTTATATGACTCTGGCAGAAATTATCAAGTGCATCCCGACTTCAGTGAAAAAGTTGGTGTGCCAGTAGAACTTCTGGTCATAGGTCTTATTTTAGTGCCTTACACATTCAGGATGACTAACAAATGACAAAAAAACTGGACAAGTTATTTCTGAAGTTGCCCATCCTAGTAGTGGTCTTAGGCGTCTTTTTAAGATTGAAAATTTTAATCGAAAATAGATCCCTTTTCATAGATGAGGCTTCCCTCGCTAGAAATTTGGCTGAGAAAAGTTACCTCGATTTCTTCACTTCACTTTCTTATGAGCAATATGCGCCGCCCTTGTTTATGGTGGAGTCAAAGCTAATGATCCAACTTGTAGGGAATTATGAGTGGGCAATGCGGATTATACCATTCATCGCCGGGCTTGGTAGTATGTGGTTATTGTGGTCGCTGCTGAATGAGTGGATGAGAAGTCCATTAGTAAAGATTTATGGGTTGAGCTTATTTTGTTTTTCGTTTTTGGCCATCAGGTATGGGACAGAATTCAAACAGTATAGTGGTGATGCTTTTTTGTCTTTGGCTTTTGTGTGGCTAGCCTGGAAGGATAGGCTGGGTGAGTGGCAGGCCAGAAAGGCCCTGGTGTGGGCTGGAATAGGGAGTGTGGGTATATGGTATAGTATGCCCTTAGTGTTCACACTTACCGGTGTCGGAATGTTTTTCTTATTAAGGAACAGAGTTAAGTATTTGCAAGTCGGGATTTCAATTTTGACTTGGTTATTGGCATTTGGCTTTTATTATTTCTTGATTCTTGGAAAGGATATAGGCTCAGAGTATCTCGAAAATTTCTTTTGTGATTATTTTTTCAATGTATTCAGTTTTTCAGGAGAGGTGTGGGCTAATAACCTGAGCTTGATTTCTGATCTTTTCAGAAATGTGACGGATAAGACAGCTGTATCCATTGGATTCGGAATGATGGCTTTTGGGGTAGGCGTATTTCAATTGGTAAAAGAGGAGAAGCAGAAAGCTGTTCTGCTTCTGCTTCCAGTACTGTCTCTTTTCTGTGCTAGTGTATTTCATTATTATAATTTGATGGCGCGGTTGACCGTATTCATTTTACCTATTCTAACTTTAATAATTTGTCATGGTGTCGATAAGGTCTGGTCACGACAAAATACCTGTGTGAATCTCCTTCTGGCAGCTTTAATGCTTGTGGGTATTTTCAATAAGAAAGGTCTTGATTATATAACGGAAGAAATGACTTTTGAAGAAATCATGCCTTGCTTGCAGATTCTTCAAGAGGAACTCACGCCTAGTGACTACTTATTTGTAGATCATCAGGCTGTCCCTGCTTTTGAATATTATAGGAATAATTATCAGGACGCTTTTGCTTTTCCTTGTCAGGTTTACTTAGGGTCTTGGGACACTGATATAGCAGATAACTTGAGAGCACAGAGTGACAAATCCAACTGGATTCTATTCTCCCATACTGCGGAAAATGAGATAGATCTATCTGTACGTCTTCTTACTAGTCTCAACCTTGTAGAAGTATGCAGATCCCCTAGAGTTAGACTTTTGAACCTTGATGCCTTTTGACATACAAACTCCAAGAATCAAACATATTCTTTGCAGTTTACAACTGACAAAGCGCCTTTTGCCATAATCACCTGAGTTTGAGCCTCTTCTACCTTGAAGTAGGCAACTAAATTTCAACATATTACAAAAAATCATAATATGTTTGTATGGATTTCCCAAAATCAAGTATGCACTATAATGTCTAGCACGAATCGTGTGGGCTAACTTATCTACTCAAAACTCATATTTTATGCGCAAGAATTATGTGCTGTACCTTGTTTTCTTACTATCAATTGTGCTAACAAGTCATTCACTGGTTGCCCAAGCACCTTGTACAATGCCAGATTGTGACCCAGTACCCTCTGAGGATGTATGCTCTGATGGCTCTGATAGTGTCACGTTAAATTGTCTTTCAGGATCAACAAATGTCATATGGTATAACAGTCTGGGAAATCAAGTAGGCACTGGTTGTAGCCTGATAGTTGATAATACTTCAGTGGGTACTGGAGCTGTTGGCCAGTCTGAGTGCTTTTACTACGAAGCATTGGATTCAGATGGTTGTCCAGGTGTTTCTTGTTGCCCTATAAACCTAACTGTGATTGCCTGTTGTGTCGATCCAGACCCAGGAACTGATGGAACCTATGTGATCTGTCCAGGTGCAACAGTGACAGAAGCAGAATTATTCGCGGCTCTCGGTGGAACACCAGAATCCGGTGGAACTTGGAGTCCCACACCGGCAGGAGCAGGAACCTACACCTATACGCTTACTGGTGAACCAGGATGCCCGAGCGTATCTTCGGAGGTGATAGTGACAGAAGTGGGTCCTGTAATACTGAGCTTATCCGCCACGGATCCTTCTTGTAATGGCGATAATGATGGTAGTATAGATGCTACAACTGCAGGAGGTACGGGTATTGTGACTTTTGAATGGTCAACAGGAGCGACCTCAGAAGATATTTCTGGCTTAATGGCAGGAATGTACTCACTCACGATAACAGATGATAACAATTGTACTGCCACAAGTTCAGTCACCTTGACTGATCCTGCTATATTGACATGTACGACCATGCATACGGATGTCACGGATTGTGATGCTGATGATGGAACAATTACAGTTACAGGAAGCGGTGGTACACCAAACTATAATTATAGCCAAGATGGAATAGTATTTACTAATACTAACACCTTCACTGGTCTCATGGCCGGTAACTATACCGTGTATGTGGAAGATGCCAATGATTGTGTTTCCAGTTGCATGGCAACCATCCTAGCACCTACGACGCCAATGTGCACGATAAATAATGTTGTGAATATCACCTGTAATGGAGCGGCAACAGGAAGTTTCGATGTTTCAGGATCAGGAGGCAATGGCACTTATGAATTCAGTGAAGACAATATGACTTTCAATTCCACAACAAGTTATACTGGCCTGACCGCAGGTAGTTACATAATATATGTAAGGAACCAAGGTCAGCCCAACTGTGTCAGTATGTGTAATACCTTGATCACAGAACCCGATGAACTTGATTGCGTAACTTCTTCCATGGATGTCCTCTGCTTTGGTGAGATGACTGGAAGTATTGCCGTAACAGCTTCAGGAGGGAGTGGTGCTTATGAATACAGTAATGATGGAGGAGCGACTTTTCAAGCTTCTAATGTATTCTCCAACTTATCAGCAGGCGTCTATACGATTACCATAAGGGATGTTGCTGATAATACATGTACCCATACTTGTCCTGCAGCAATCACAGAGCCAGCAATGTTACAGCCCACGACCAGTGCCACTGATATTCTCTGTAATGGAGAAGCAACAGGAGCAGTCGATCTGGATGTTACTGGAGGAACGCTGCCACTGACATATGACTGGGACATGGATGGACCGGATACACCAGATGATGATGATCAGGATCTTACTGGCTTGATTGCAGGAACTTATACTGTTACTGTCACTGATGCCAATGGTTGTACTGTAGTGGCAACTCAGGTAGTGGCAGAACCTACTGCTCTCTCTTGCTCTACGACTAAGACTGACCTTTCGGCCAATGGTGCAGGAGATGGAACAGCAACAGTCACCCCGTCAGGTGGCACACCAGCTTATACCTATGAATGGTCTGAAGGCCAGATGACGGCTACTGCTTCTGATTTGGATGCGGGTATGTACACAGTCACTGTTACGGATATGAATGGTTGTACGACCACTTGTGATGTCGTTATAGAAGAGCCGCCTTGTGTACAATTGGCCGGTGAGATATTTTATGATTTGAATCAGAATGGTTGCCAAGATGGAGGAGAGTCTCTAGTGACCGAAGGCATAACGGTATCACTTTACGAATGTGGTGATGTTCCTGGAACAGACGTTCCTGCGGGCATTACCATGATCATGGATGGATCGTATGAGTTTGGAGAAGAAAGCCCAGATCCTGGAGCAGATATCTGCTTGGAGGCAGGTAGTTCTTACTTTGTCGTTTTTGATATTCCTAATGGAATAGGCGAACAACTGGAGGAGTATACCTTTACTTCTGGAACCGCCGATGAGGCTTGTGAGACCGCGGGTCAATCTGATGATGTGAATTCTCCTACTGGTGCATCTGCTTGTTATGATCCAGATGGTGAGGATGATGACGAAAACATAGACGCAGGTATCGTACCTCCATGTGAGGAACTTGCCGGAGAAATATTTTATGACCTTAATGAAAATGGTTGTGAAGATGCTGGAGAAGGATTGGTGATGGAACCGATCACTGTGGATTTATATCCTTGCGGCGCGGTACCAGGTGTAGATCAGCCAATAGCAACAACTACGGTTTCTGATGGAGATTATGTCTTTGGAGAAAATAGTACTGATTTGGGCGCTGATATTTGCTTAATGGCAGGAACTCAATACTTTGTCGTTTTTGATATTCCTAACGGAGCAGGAGAAGCACTGGAAGATTATGAATTTACCCTAGCAGTAGCTTCGGGTACTTGTGCGACAAATGGAGAATCAGACAATGTCGATCCAGCCACAGGTGCTTCTGCTTGCTACGATCCAGATGATAATGATGCCAATGGCGATGATGATCAAGACATAGATGCAGGAATCGTTCCTCCGTGTTACGAAATAGCAGGAGAGATATTCTATGATCTTGATGAAAATGGCTGTGAGGATGCTGGAGAGACTTTAGTCACTGTAGCAGTCACAGTTGCTTTATACGAATGCGGCGCAGTGCTTGGTACAGATGTACCGGCTGCTACTACAGTAGTCAATGACGGAATGTATGAATTCGGTGAAGACAGTACAGATCCAGGAGCGGCGATCTGTCTGGATGGAGCTACAGAATATTTCGTGGTGTTTGATATACCAAATGGTGCTGGAGAATCATTGGAAGAATATACGTTCACTTCGGGTACGGCTGATGCAGCCTGTGCGGCCACTGGCGAATCCGATGATGTGAACTCCATGACTGGCGCATCTGATTGCTACAACCCCAATGATGGAGATGCAGGAGATGGTGATGAAGACCAGAATGTAGATGCCGGTATCGTACCACCATGTCAAGAAATGGCAGGGGAGATATTCTATGACTTGGATGAGAACGGCTGCCAAGAAGCTGGAGAAAATCTAGTGACAGATCCAGTGAATGTGAGCTTGTACACATGTGGTTCCACGCCAGGTGTGGACATGCCAGTTGCGAGTACGACCATCACGGATGGAGATTATGTTTTCGGAGAAAATAGTACAGATCCGGGAGCGGTGATATGCCTGCCGGCAGGAACGCAATACTTTGTGGTTTTTGACATACCGAATGGTGCAGGAGAGACCTTGGAAGATTATACGTTCACGAGTGGTGTTGCAAGCGGCGCTTGTGGTACGTCAGGCGAATCTGATGATGTGAGCCCTACGACAGGTGCTTCGGCATGTTATGATCCGGATGATGGAGATGCAGGAGATGGAGACGGAGATCAAGACATAGATGCTGGAATAGTACCACCTTGTCATGCAGTGGCAGGAGAGATATTCTATGATCTTAATGAAAATGGCTGTGAGGATGCTGGAGAGACTTTGGTCACTGTAGCAGTAACAGTCGCTTTATACGAATGCGGCGCAGTGCCAGGCACGGATGCACCGGCAGCAATGACAGTGGTCAATGACGGTACATATGAGTTTTCAGAGAATAGCACAGATCCAGGAGCTGAAATCTGTCTGGGTGATGCTACAGAATATTTTGTGGTGTTTGATATACCGAATGGTGCTGGAGAATCTTTGGAAGATTATACGTTCACTTCGGGTGCTGCCTCAGCATCTTGCGAATCAGCAGGCGAATCTGACGATTTGGATCCGACTACTGGACAGTCTGCATGTTACAATCCCAATGATGGAGATGCTGTGGATGGCGATAGTGATCAGAACATAGATGCTGGTATCGTACCGCCGTGTGAGAGCTTGGCAGGAGAGATATTTTATGATGGTAACGAAGATGGTTGTCAAGACTCAGGTGAGGCTCTAGTAATGGAAGCGATCGATGTGACACTATATGAATGTGGTGATATACCTGGTACAGATACACCAGTTGCCAGTACGACAGTTATAGATGGTGAATATGAATTTAGTGCAATGAGCACGGATTCAGGTGCTGATGTATGTCTTAATGCAGGGACACAGTATTTTGTAGTATTTGAAATACCCAATGCAGCGGGAGAAGTCTTAGAAGATTATGAATTTACTTCTGGCAATGCCAGTGGTGCTTGTCAGACAGCTGGAGAGTCAGATGATGTAGACCCTCTTACTGGAGAGTCCAGCTGTTACGATCCAGATGGTGAAGATGATGACGAGCACATAGATGTCGGTATCGTACCGCTATGTCATCAGATTGCAGGAGAGATATTTTATGATCTCAACGAGAATGGTTGTCAGGATCCGGGTGAAGGCTTGGTAACTACAGGCATAACTGTAAGCCTTTATACTTGTGGTTCCACACCAGGAATGGACATACCTGCCGCGATCACGATGGTGATGGATGGTGATTATGTCTTTGGGGAGAACAGTACTGATCCTGGAGCAGATATTTGTCTGGACGCTGGGACTAGTTACTTTGTATTCTTTGATATTCCTAATGATATAGGAGAACCACTCGAAGAATATAGTTTCACTACGGGTACTGCTGATACAGCTTGTATTGGAGCTGGTGAATCTGATGATGTGGATCCTGCCGCAGGTGCGACCATTTGTGTTGACCCTGATAATGGGGATGCTGGCGACGGTGATACGGATGAGCACTTGGATGCTGGTATTGTACCTCCTTGTGAGGAGCTGGCAGGAGAGATATTCTATGACCTTAACGAAAACGGTTGTGAAGACTTAGGTGAAACACTGGTTATGGAGACTGTGACCGTGGACTTATATCCTTGTGGTTCAGTCCCAGGTGTGGACCAACCCTTAGCAACGACTACAATCAACGATGGACAATATGTATTTGGTCCTAACAGTACAGATCCGGGTGCAGCTGTATGTTTACCAGCTGGTAGTCAGTACTTTGTGGTATTTGATATCCCTAATGGAGCAGGCGAAACTCTAGATGGATATGTCTTTACATCTGGAATAGCTTCTGGAACTTGTACGACTTCCGGTGAGTCAGATAATGTGGATGATACAACAGGTGCATCAGCTTGTTATGATCCTGACGATGATGACGCTACAGATGGAGATGATGATCAAGATATAGATGCTGGTATCGTACCGCCGTGCCATGAATTTGCAGGAGAAATTTTCTATGATCTCAATGAGAATGGCTGTGAAGATGCTGGAGAAACTCTAGTGACTGTTGCAGTTACGGTATCACTTTATGAGTGTGGGGATACACCAGGTACAGATCCTCCAGCGGCGATGACTGTGGTCAATGATGGTACTTATGAATTTGGAGAAAATAGTACGGATCCAGGTGCAGCTATCTGTTTGGAAAATGGATCACAATACTTTGTTGTTTTTGATATTCCAAATGGACCTGGTGAGATTCTTGAGGATTATTCTTTCACTACGGGTACAGCAACTGCTGGTTGTTCTGCTACTGGAGAAAGTGACGACGTGAATCCTACTACAGGTGAATCAACTTGTTATGATCCTAATGATATGGATCCAGGTGACGGTGCAGAGGACCAACACATAGATGCTGGTTTAGTACCGCCATGTGAAAGTATGGCTGGTGAAATATTCTATGATGATAATGAAAATGGCTGTCAGGATTCTGGAGAAGCTCTAGTGACAGCAGCTATAGATGTATTGCTTTACGAATGTGGAGATACACCAGGAACGACACCGCCATTTGCAAGTACGGTAGTCAGTGACGGCTCGTATGAATTCAGTGAGACCAGTACAGATCCAGGCGCGGCCGTATGTCTGGATGCTGGATCGCAATATTTTGTGTTGTTCGATATTCCGAATGCATCAGGAGAAGTGTTACAGGATTATGCATTTACTTCAGGTACAGCTAGTGGTGCTTGTCAGACTGCTGGAGAATCAGATGATGTGAATCCATTGACGGGTGCATCAGCTTGTTATGACCCCCAAGGCTCTGATGATGATGAAAACATAGATGCGGGAATAGTACCACCATGTCATGGAATTTCAGGAGAAATTTTCTACGATCTCAATGAGAATGGTTGTGAAGATGCAGGTGAGAGTCTTGTCACTACAGCGGTGACAGTCAGTCTTTATACTTGTGGCTCAGCTTTGACAGATCCACCAGCTGCAATGACTGTGATCAATGATGGAACATATTCATTTAGCGAAAACAGTACGGATCCTGGGGCAGATATTTGCTTAGACGCAGGTAGTTCCTACTTTGTTGTATTTGATATTCCTAATGCAATGGGAGAAATATTACAAGATTACACTTTCACGACTGGAGTAGCTAATGCTGCTTGTATTAGTGCTGGCGAATCTGATGACGTAGGTTCCACTGGAGCCTCAGCTTGTTATGATCCAGATAATGGTGATGCGGTAGATGGTGATTCAGATGAAAATATAGATGCGGGAATAGTACCTCCTTGTCATGAATTGGCAGGAGAGATATTCTATGACTTGAATGAGAATGGATGTGAAGATGCAGGAGAAGCACTGGTTGCGGAAATGGTTACAGTGGATTTATATCCATGTGGTTCCACTCCTGGAGTGGATCAGCCACTGGCAACGACAACCATCATGGATGGTACTTATGAATTCGGAGAGAACAGTACTGATCCTGGAGCGGCCATATGTCTTCCAGCTGGTCAGCAGTACTTTGTGGCCTTTACGATTCCTAATGGGGTAGGAGGCACATTAGAAGGATATACGTTTACGACTGGAGTGGCATCAGGAGCATGCACCACTGCAGGGGAGTCGAATAATGTGGACTCTGATACGGGCGCATCCACCTGTTATGATCCAGATGATTCTGATCCAACCGACGGGGATGATGATCAGGATATAGATGCGGGAATAGTACCACCATGTCATGGAATTTCAGGAGAGATTTTCTACGATTTCAATGAGAATGGATGTGAAGATGCAGGAGAGGGTCTTGTAACAGTTTCTGTTACAATCAGCCTATACACTTGTGGACAGACGCCAGGTGTGGATCTTCCAGCTGCAATGACAATTGTCAATGATGGTGATTACGATTTCAGTGAAGGCAGTGCTGATCCAGGAGCAGCTATTTGTTTGGATGCCAATACACAATACTTTGTAGTATTTGAAATTCCGAATGGAGCTGGCCAAGCCCTGGAAGATTATAGCTTCACAACTGGAACTGCTGATTCTAATTGTACCACATTGGGAGAATCTGATGATGTAGATCCGACTAATGGTGCTTCAGCATGTTATAACCCAAGTAATACAGATCCAACAGATGGGTCAAGTGATGAAAATATAGATTCGGGAATAGTACCTCCTTGTGAACAATTGGCAGGAGAGATTTTCTACGATCTCAATGACAGTGGTTGTGAAGATAATGGAGAGACACTAGTGACGGAAGCAATCACAGTTGACCTTTATCCATGTGGCAGTGTCCTTGGAGTAGATCAACCATTTGCTAGCACAATAATTACAGATGGAACTTATGTGTTTGGGTCAGGTAGCCCCGATCCAGGTGCAAACGTTTGTCTGGAAGCAGGTTCTAGTTACTTCGTTGTCTTTAACATGCCGAATGCCCCGGGTGAGGCGCTTGAAGATTACACCTTCTCTAGTAATGTGGCTACAGGAGCTTGTGCCATCTCTGGAGAATCTGATAACGTCGATCCTAATACAGGTGCTTCAAGTTGTTATGATCCAGATAATTCTGATCCAACAGATTCAGCTGATGATGAGGATATAGATGCAGGTATAGTGCCTCCTTGTGAGAATATGGGTGGTGAGGTATTCTATGATGGAAACGAAAATGGATGCCAAGATGGAAATGAAGGATTGGTTATGGAAGTCATCAATGTGAGCTTGTACGAATGTGGTGCGACACCAGGTGTAACACCTCCTGTTGCCACTACGAGTATAACAGATGGTTCTTATGTATTTGGGGTGGGTAGTGATGACCCTGGAGCTGATGTTTGTCTGGATGCAGGAACTCAATACTTTGTGGTATATGATATACCGATGGGCGCAGGACAAGTCTTGGAAGGCTATGAGTTTACGCAAGGTGTTGCAGGTACTGGATGTACTGTAGCAGGCATGTCAGATGATGTGGATCCTAGCACTGGTTATTCCCAGTGTTATGACGCCAATGATAATGACGATGACGACCACATAGATGCAGGAATCAAACCACCATGTGAAAGACTGGCAGGAGAAATCTTCTATGATGATAATAATAATGGATGTCAAGATCCTGGAGAGCCTTTGGTAACTGGACATACTGTCGAAGTTGTTCTATATCAGTGTGGTGATGTACCAGGTATTGACCAACCAGCAGCATTTACAACTGTGACTGATGGACAATATGTATTCGGATTGGACAGTGATGACCCTGGAGCAGATATATGTCTGGGAGCTGGAGAATCTTATTACGTACAGTTGCATATTCCGAATGCTCAAGGAGAGAGTCTTGAAGACTACTATTTCTCTGAGAACATAGCGACGCCATCTTGTTTATTTACAGGAGAAGCGGATAATGTAGATAACTTAACGGGTACATCAGGCTGTCATGATCCTTCAGATACTGATTCTGATGATAACGACGCAGATGAGAATATAGATGCAGGAATCGTGCATCCGTGTGAAGAAATGGCGGGTGAGATATTCCATGATGAAAACAATAATGGCTGCCAAGATAATGGAGATGCATTGGTAACTGTACCAGTTAATGTGAGCTTGTATTTATGTGGAGATACGCCAGGAGTGGATAACCCAGTAGCCTCAATGACGACAACAGATGGTACTTATCAGTTTGGTGATTACAGTGTGGATTATCTTGATGATCCTTGTCTTAATCCTAGGTTAGAATACTATGTGATATTTGATATGCCTCTGGCAGCTGGTCAAGCGCTGGAAGGCCATTCATTATCCAGTAATACAGCTGATGCAGCTTGTGTAGCGGGAGGAGAGGCTGATGATGTGGATCCTAATAGTGCTTCTACCTATTGTACAAGTCCAGACTTCGATGATGATGACATGGACCTGGATGTAGGTATCTATTCTTGTCAAGCAATATCTGGAACTGTGTTCTATGACTATGACGATAATGGATGTGAGGACGGAACAGATTCACCAGTATCAGAGACTGTAGGAGTAAGTTTATTCCAATGTAGTGGCGGCGTTGCCTCAGGAGGCCCTATTGCGACAACGACAACTATCAATGGTCAATATGAGTTTGGTTTGGATTCTCCTAATGCGGGAGCAGTAATTTGTCTTGATCCAGCGCAAGAGTACAGGGTAGTCTTTGACATGCCGAACGGAGCAGGTGAGAGCATGGAGGATTATATATTTTCAAGCAATGAAGCTAGTCCTGCATGTCAGGCAAGTGGTGCTTCTGATGACGTTGATCCTGATACAGGAGGGTCTGCTTGTTATAATCCATATGGTGACGATGATGATATGCATATCGATGCAGGAGTCTATCCACCATACTTTGATCTGATGTTGATCAAGCAATTGGCAACAGGACAAAGTAGTCTGGTGGAGACAGGAGAAGTCGTAGAATTTGAATTGGTTATTACCAATCTTTCTTCGCCGTTTGCTGACAACATAGTGGTCCAAGATATCATTCCTAATGGTTTGTCTTTTGACCCGGTGCTCAATCCATTCTGGACGGAATCTGGAGGTACGGCCACAACAACGCTTACAGCGGCACTGGGAGATTTGCCTGCTGGTGGATTAGGTGAGAACCAAAGCACTACTGTGTCCATCTTCTTGACGGTCAACCATAACGTGCCACAGGGAACAGTTATGGATAATGTAGCGACAATAAATGGTAATGATGACAATCCAGCTAATGATACCGATAATGAAAAGATCAGTACACCTATAACAGACTTGGGTATTGTTAAGAGCTTAGCAGCTGGACAAGCACCTACGGTGGAGCCGGGAGATCAGGTGACTTATGATATCACAGTGACTAATAATGGTACGACTCATATTCAAAGTGCTTATCTGACTGATGAATATCCATTTACTTACATGACCTTGAATGATCCCAATTGGTTACCGGGTATGACGCAAGGTTTTGCGACACATACAGCTACCGTTGATCTGGATCCGGGAGAGTCTTACACCATCTCGATCACTTTTGATGTATCCATGTATTCTCCAGGTATGACCTTGGTGAATAAAGCGCAAATCACAATGATATTCGATGAGGATAATGACCCTATGGTGGACAATAATCCTGATAATGATAGGGATGATGAGCCTATAGGAGTGGCTAATAATTTAGTGTATGACATGAGCTTGACAAAGAAAGTCAGCAGTAATACACCGTATCCACACTTCTTTGGAAGTCAAATTGAATTTGAAGTCATTGTCTGCAATGATGGTAATACACCGATTTCAAATTTTGTAATCACAGATGAATTATCTGCTGGATTCCAATTCAATACTGGACATTCTGGAAATGCAGGTTGGATGCCACAAGGAGGCGGTACCTACACTTACAATATCACAAGCATTCCGATGAATACTTGTGTCACGCTTAAGATGTATTGCACAGTGATGAATAATGGAGGACCATGGACCAATGATGCCGTCATTTCTTCAGCCACCACACCGAATGGAACACCGATCAGTAGTACGCTTGATGCATCTGGATTTGCAAATAACCTGGAAGGACTTGATATAGAGCCTACAACACCTATGGGAGTAATAGGAAGTTGTGTATTCAAGGATTTGAATGGGAATGGTGTCAGAAATACAGGAGAGCCCGGGATAGCAGGAATCAGAGTTGAATTGTATAGTGGCTCTGGAAGTTTGCAATCGATCACCACGACAGATGCTAACGGATCCTACATGTTCATGGATCTGTTTGCAGGATCATACTATGTCAAGTTTGTTTTGTCAAATGGATACACCTTCACGACGGCTAATCAGGGGAATAATGATAACAATGACAGTGACGTCGACGGCTCTAACGGAGCAGGAACCACTGCCATCATAAATCTAGGTACCAATGAGATGGAGATGAGCATCTATGCCGGACTATATCGTTGTGTTCCATTCGGAGATTTGATATGGTTTGATCACAATGGTAACAATAGGCAAGATCCTAACGAGAATGGTATCAATGGTGTAAGAGTAGATATATTCAGAAGAACTAACGGCGTATGGGCTAAGCAATTGAGCACTTACAGTGGTCATAAGCCTGGAACACCATCTGATGATGGCTACTGGAAGACTTGCTTACCACCAGGCGATTATTACGTGAAGTTCAATGTTCCATCAGAGCTGAAGGCTGCGGTACCGATGATCGGTGGATTCATGCAAGACAGTGATGTGACCAATGCATTTGGCAGTAATACAACTAATGTTATTGAAATAGTTTCTTGTACAGAGAATTGTCACGTGGATGCAGGATACTCGACAGACAATGGATTGATGGCGCCTATCTCGACAACTACTGAAGCGGTCATGACGGAAGCAGAGTTGAGAGCTAGAGGTTCACAAGAAGGATCCTACAATCTGATCGAGTGGACACATGATTCCGGCTCTAATTCTGCAATGGATATTGATCACTATGAAATCGCAAGATTGAATGATAAAAACGAATACCTTGAAATCGGATTAATATTATCAGATGACAATACTGATATATTCAATTTTGAGGATTATGATATTCTGGATAATAAGGTTTATAAATACAGGATTAATCAAGTTGACTATGACGGTAAGATCACGGGATCACAATTTGTAGAGATAGAAGTTATAGAGGCTGAAATAGAATTGGACTTATATCCTAACCCAGTCAGTGATAACCTAACGATAGAATTATTCACTGAAGTGACAGTAGAAGAAGTTAGAATCAGTTTATACGATGGTGCCGGAACCAGAGTCTCGGATGTCATCCTTGATTTTGGACTGTCTAAAGGTAGAAACAGATATGACCTCGATGTGTCAGAGTTAAATGCTGGAATTTACTTCTTGAGAGGTGAAGTCGATGCAGAGAGCTTTGTCAAGCGGGTGATTGTATTAGACAAGTAAGACGAGTAGATTTTCAAAAGGTAAGTTCAGGGGATCAAGCAACAGCTTGATCCCCTTTTTAATTTCTATGTCAGGCATATTAATCAAGAATGAGTGATTTAATTTCTCATTATTCCCTTGTAAGAGAAATTTAGCCGTGGCATAGAATGTAAGTTGGATATCGTGTGGTACTTGCTAGAGGAACCTAGAGTCAGCAACTTTGGATGCAAATAGAAATCGTACAGTTCATTTGGAATATGGGATGCGGAGGTTTGGCTTGAGTTGAAGATGGAATTGGGGGTCTGGCATGACCATTTTACCTGTATTAGTCTGTTGCTCTGTGGATAAAGAACTTCATAATGAATATTTAACATATTATACATATTTATAATATGTAGATTTGCAGACACTTTTTATTATCCTTTTTTAAGCATCCTCCTAAACAGTAGGTTCTCTGGATATTCAGAGTACGAATCAAAGACTCTATTGATGAGATTACGATTTTCACTTACCCTCTTATGTATATTAGGTAGTACTGTTTTTTTAACAAAATTGGTAGCAGAAGGCACACCACAAGCCAGTCCGACAAGCAATGATCCTGTGATACTCAATCTTAGAGATGGGTGGTCAGGTCCAGGTACAACGGGTACAGCTAATGCCTTTTGCTTTACTGTTAAAGCGGGATGTGAGACTGTACATATGGCTTTTTCTCAGTATGCAGATGCTTCTGGGAATCTTGGCAGTAATTTCAGTTTCAATGTTGTAGGAGCTGGTGGATCTACGAGTTACAGTGTCAATGGTACTAATGCAACAAACACATACAGCGGGATCACAGCTGGTCCAGGAGGAAGTGGATATAACGATCTGGTATTCAATCCACCAGGCCCTGGTGAGTATTGCTTAGAATTTGATGATCCAGGTTCTCGTTATGGACCACTTTATTGGGATGTGTCAGTGGAAGATTGCGCGGGGTCATTAGTAGGTGGTCGATTGTGGTCCAAGAATTGGAGTTTCAGGACTCCTTGTAGTTCCTCTTTCAATTGTTCTAGTGGCGCCTTTGAACAACCCTTCAATGGTGCAGTATATGCACTGACGGATGATGGATTTGTACATGAGATAGATTTTGCCAATTCGGGATTCAGAGGATTGAGTTTCTTCTTGGCATTCAATGACAGTGGACCGGGTACAACAGGCAATGCGATGATCGATAGAAAATCCATAGATGGCTCGACAACAGGCAACGCAAGTGCGACTAATCCATTGTATAAGACCTTCTTACAAGATCCTGACCCAGCTTGCTATACAGAGGGTATTGTGGGACAGATAATTGATGGGCCTAAATTAGGTGGCACACATGAGTGTGACTTGAGTGCAATTTGCATTGAGTTTACCGTGAATAAGCCAGGATTTGTCGAAATAGTATTGGATTTTGATGGACAAGATGGTTTATATACACCTAATTCTGCAGATGTGATGCTCGGCATAAGACTTGAAGATGGCGACCCACTGACGCAGTGTATTCCGTGGGATAGAATGGACGGACTGGGTAACACCTATTCTAATTGCGATCTGGTGCCCATTTACTTGAATTTTTTCCAAGGGGAGATTCATTTCATGCAATATGATGTTGAATACAATAATCCAGGCTTTAATCTGAATGTACTTCATCCAGCTAATAATAATTATACTGATGTTTTTTATTATGATGATTCTTGTTTGGATGCCAATGATAATGACGCCAATATTGATGGAGATCAAAATCCCAATACAGGAACTAATCCTCCATTGATGAATCTGAATGGTTGTTCAGCCCCTTGTCATATTTGGAACTACTATCAGAACTCAACTCAAGGATTAGGAGAAAAGAATACGATCAATACTTGGTGGTTTGCCAATGTTGAAACTGCTGCGATAGATGAATTGCTCGGTGATAAAACTGCGCCAACATTTATGTGCCCAGTAGACGTCACCATACAATGTGATGATAGCATTCTACCTGCTGAGACAGGAGATGTTACAGCCGTCGATGATAACTGTTCACCTGGCTCAGTGACAACTACTTACATGGATACATCGGACTTGTCAGGTTGCAATGGTACCGGATCCATAACCAGAGTTTTTGAAGTGACAGACGCATTGGGAAATATGGCTACCTGTACGCAAGTGATTACGGTCATTGACTCCGAATTACCTATGATCACTTGTCCAATGAATGTCACAATCGATATGTCTGCTACCTGCACTTATGATTCCAGTCCAGCAGCTACAGGAGGATCCGCAACGGCTATGGACAATTGTACCATGCCCGTTTCAATAACGTCCACCGATGACTTGTCGGGCTTGACGGAATGCTCTGGAACAGGAACAATTTCTCGTAAGTGGTCGGCAGAGGATGATTGTGGAAATACATCTGAGTGTTTTCAGATGATTGTTGTACAAGATGTACAATCGCCTACTATAGTTTGTCCAGCTGCAATTACCCTCAGTCTCGATGCGACCTGTAACTATGATTTGTCTACGATAGATCCAGCATCAGTCAGTGACAATTGTACTGGTACAACTCTGAATTTCACAGATGACCTTTCTGGTCTGACAGGATGCTCGGGGACTGGAATTATTACAAGGACTTGGATGGCAGCGGATGCGTGCGCAAATACGGCGGATTGTATACAGATGATTGCGATTGAAGATCAGACGGCGCCTACTTTTACCTGTCCAGCAGCCATTACACTATTTATGGATAGCGATTGCAACTATGATCTCAGTGGTATAGGTGACCCGGAGGTATCAGATAATTGTAGTGCTATGATCGCATCAGCAGATGACCTTTCAGGTCTGACTGCTTGTTCTGGTACGGGGCTCATCATCAGAACGTGGACAGCGACAGATGCTTGTTCCAATACGACTTCTTGCACACAGAATATTACAATAAGTGATAATACAGCGCCTACTTTCACCTGCCCAATGGATATGACCCTGGCTGTGAATTCAGCTTGTGCTTATGATCTGACTACTATAGCAGCACCTCCTATCACAGATAATTGCCCTGGTTCCATGATGTCGACTTCTGATGACTTGTCAGGACTCACCGAATGTTCTGGCACTGGCGTGATCATCAGAACGTGGACTGCAACTGATGCTTGCAGCAATGAATCGGAATGCATGCAAAACATAACGATAGAAGATCAATCTGATCCTGTCATCACTTGTCCTGCTGATGTAACTGTCGAATTCAAAGCTGATTGTTCCATCGATACCAGTCTCGTGCATACAGGTGGGTCGATGATAACTGATAATTGCGGGGGTAGCACGGAAAGTTATGCTGACGACGTCTCTGGATTGACAGGCTGCGCAGGCACTGGTGATATCTTGAGAACCTTCACTGCTTCAGATGCTTGTGGCAATATGGTAAGCTGTGTCCAGACCCTTATTGTTGAGAATAATGTTGCCCCACTCATTACTTGTCCTGTAGATATGACTGTAGGTTATGATGCAAGTTGTATGATAGATACAAGTACTATGGGCATAGGTATCGCAATTGTAACAGGTAGTTGCAATGAAAGTAATCTGAGTTATTCAGATGATGTATCAGGCATGACACTTTGTAGCAATACAGGAACATTTGTGAGGAATTATGTGGTCGACGATGGTTGTGGTAACAGTTCCAGCTGTGTACAGAATGTACTGGTGGAAGAGATTATGACACCTATGATAACTTGTCCAGTTGATGTGACTATTGACGTGGATGACGCTTGCACTTATGATGCAGCTCCTGGAATTACTGGTACGTTGACTGCCACTGATAATTGTAATTCGATAATCATATCCTATATGGATGATGTCTCTGCATTGACTGGTTGTTCCAATACTGGAACGCTTGTCAGAACATGGACGGCGATTGATGATTGTATGAATATGGCAAGCTGTGATCAAAACATAACCACACAAGATGTTACTGACCCTGTTATTGTCTGCCCGATGGATATAACTATTTATCTTGATGACGGCTGCACCTACGATAGTTCTCCGGCTATGACCGGGGAAGGTTATGGCAGTGACAATTGTAATCCTGCAACGGTGACATTCACTGATGATGTAAGCGGTCTTTCGAATTGTTCAGGGACAGGTGATATTGAAAGAGAATGGAGATCTGAAGATGCCTGTGGAAATTTTGTCACCTGCACTCAGATTATTACTGTAGAAGATGTAGAGAATCCAGTAATAACTTGTCCAGAAGATTTGACACTCGAAGTTGGCGACCCTGATAATGAAAATATGGTTCAAGCATGGTTGACGACTGTCTCTGCAATGGATAATTGTAACCTTGCTAGCTTGACCAATGATTATGATCCTGACGGATATACAGATAATTGCGGAGCGAGCGAGCAGCAAATGGTCACCTTCACGGCAACAGATGATTGCGGTAATTTTAGCACTTGCATAGCGTTGATTACCATTGGCGATACGACGCCACCTAATATAACTTGCCCTCCTGAGGATTTGATTCTTGAATGTGCCGATCCGGATAATGAAAGATTGATAGACGAATGGTTAGCTTCCGTGATGTCTATGGATGCAGGTGGCGGCACTGTTATAATAATGGATGATTATTACGACGATACAATGTTCAGTGACGGATGCGGACTGACTGGAATGCAGGAAGTGATGTTCACGGCAACTGATGAATGTGACCTCATGTCCATGTGCATGGCGAATATTATAATACAAGATACAACAGATCCAGAAATCACTTGTCCTCCAGATCATATCATTGATCTGAATGGCGTCTGCAGTTATGCTCAACCCATAGTATCTGGTCTGCCTACTGTTTCAGATCTATGCATGCAGGACGTCGTCAATATTTCTTATACAGATGACTTCAGTGGATTGACAGAATGTAATGATACAGGAGTGATATCCAGAACATGGTCGGCTACTGATGAATGTGGCAATACAAATACTTGTGTGCAACCCATTATTATCCAGGATGTAACAGATCCGATGATAAATTGTCCAACTGATGTTGTCATAGATTTGGATTCAGCTTGTACTTATGACTCTGATCCTGCGATAACAGGTAATCCGATGGGTAGTGATAATTGTACGAGCTTGACATTTACTTTCACTGATGATCTTTCAGGATTGACTGGGTGTAGTAATACTGGTTCCATCATCAGGACATGGACAGCAACAGATGGCTGCTCTAATACAGCAAGTTGTGATCAGCTGATAGACGTGCAGGATATCATCGCTCCGACTATCAGCTGCCCTATGGCAGTGGTCTTGGATTTGGATGTGGAGTGCAGTTATGATAGCGACCAGAACCTTACTGGAATACCGACAGGCGATGATAATTGTACGACAGTTACTTTTGCCTTCACAGATGATCTTGTGGGTCTGACTGGCTGTAATAATACAGGAGATATTATTCGGACCTGGACCGTGACTGATGAATGTGGTAACAAGGCTAGTTGTGATCAGACATTAACCGTCACAGATAACTCTGATCCGGACATTGCCTGTCCTGAAAATGCGACAGTCGCTTTCGGTACAGCTTGCGAATTGGATACGATGTTGGTTCATATCGGTGCACCATTGATAGCTGATAATTGTGCTGATCCGTCATTCAGCTATATGGATGATGTGTCCGGCCTCAGTGGTTGTGCTGGTACAGGAGATTTTACCAGAACATTTGTAGTCACGGATGCTTGTGATAATACCAGCAGTTGCACACAGACAGTCACCTTGGAAAATATGAATATCCCTGCCATTTCCTGTCCGCCTAATGCGATAGTAGAACTGGATATGAATTGTCAGATGGATACGACTACTGCAGCGATCGGCTTGCCGAGTTTGTCTGGTGGTTGTAATGTTTTAGAGTTGACTTATATGGATGATGTCAGTGGATTGGTGGAGTGTGGGGGCAGTGGCAGTTTTGTCAGAACTTTCATAGTGGACGATGGCTGTGGTAATAGCAATTCATGTCAGCAACTCGTCGTAGCTGAAGATAATATAAATCCTGTCATAACTTGTCCAATGACAGCAACTATTGCCATGGATCAAGATTGCATCTATGATAGTGATCCTTTGATTACAGGTGTTCCTGTCGGAGGAGACAATTGTTCTGGTGCAACATTGACTTACCAAGACGCCACTAATGAGCTCACAGATTGCAGTGGCACTGGAGAGATATTAAGAACGTGGACAGGTACAGATGATTGCGGCAATAGAACTTTCTGTAATCAGACTATAATAGTGGTAGACGATTCTTTGCCTACCATTACTTGTCCAGCAGATATTGTAATAGGATATAACCCTGATTGCTCATTGGATACGATGGTGATGCAGATTGGTGGTCCTGCCATCGATGATAATTGCCCTGGTTCCACCTATACTTATTCTGATGATGTGAGTGGATTGAATGCTTGCGGTGGAACAGGTTCCTTCGAGAGGACTTTTGTCGCATCAGATGCTTGTGGTAATACAAGTTCTTGCACTCAGATTGTAACAGTGGAAAATATGGTCGTACCATTCATTGCCTGCCCTGCAGATATGACAGTTCAGCTATTGACTGGATGCCAGATGGATACAACAACTACGGCTATAGGTATTGCGCAGGTAAGTGGTGGATGTGCAGATTTGAATTTAAACTACTCTGATGATATCAGTGGTCTCGTGGATTGTGGAGGCAGTGGCAGTTTTGTCAGGACTTTTGAGGTGGATGATGGATGCGGCAATGGCACTTCTTGTGATCAACGAATCAGGGTGGAAGACAATCAAAGCCCTTCTATAACCTGCCCTGATGACGCAGTGATCGATATGGATGCTAGTTGTGATTATAATAGTAGTTCCGCTATAACTGGAGATCCTTCTGGTGTGGATAACTGTAGTATCATCACCTTTGGCTTCATAGATGATTTGACAGGATTATCAGGTTGCAGTAACACAGGCCAGATTACTAGAACGTGGACGGGAAGTGATGAGTGTGGTAACCAGGATGTCTGTGTTCAACTGATCACAGTTCAAGATGTAACTGCTCCCAGTATGACTTGTCCTATAGATATCCTCATCGATATCGATAACCAATGTGGGTTGGATGAATTTCCTTCTCATACTGGGTTTCCTATGGGTGCGGATAATTGTGCAAGTTTTGACTTTGATTATTCAGATGATAATTCAAGCTTGACAGGTTGTAGTGGAACAGGACGTATAGTCAGAACTTGGATTATAACAGATGCATGCGGTAATACTGATGATTGTATTCAGAATATTGATGTGCAGGAAATCATACCGCCGTATATATTATGTCCTGCAGATACGATAATTTATTTGGATGAATTCTGCGCTTATGATTCTGATGTTTCTGCAGTGGGCATGCCTTATGCAACAGATAATTGTACCAATGTCACTACGACATTCATTGATGATACTTCTGGCCTCACCGGCTGCGGAGGCTCTGGCAATATTGTCAGAACGTGGACAGCAACAGATGACTGTGGAAATACGGCAACTTGTGATCAGAACATAATGGTATTCGATACCTTACCAGGTACATTGACCTGTCCTGTGTCAACTACAATTTATATGGATTCTGATTGTAACTACGATTCGGATTCAGTGCTCACGGGCTCGCCTGAGGGCGAGGATAATTGTAGCCAATTGACTTATACTTCCAATGATGATCTCACGGGTCTTATGGAATGTAGTGGTACAGGCTCCATAGAGAGAACATGGTATGGCACTGACGAATGCAGTAACGTGGATTCGTGTACACAAATAATCATGGTTCTAGATACGATCAAACCAGTAGTCAGTGGTGTTACTGATATGATTGTAGATTGTGATGATGACGTAGCTGCTTTATTTGAAGCTTGGGTGATGACTCAGGGTGGTGGTTCTGCAACTGATAATTGTGGTTCTGCCATAGTATGGACAACGGATCCAGTCATGCCTTCCATTGCTTCACCTTATACGGGAGGACAGACCTGCGTTACCTTCATGGCAACGGATGATTGTGGAAATACAGGAACAAGTTCAGCTTGCTTTGACGTAAACTGTATAAAGGTTGCTAAAGAGGTCAGTACGACTGATCCACCAGTGGCTGCTACAAGTGGCGTCATGGGAAATTTTGATGTGACTTATGATTTCATCGTAAAGAACTCAGGATCTACGACCTTGAATAATATAACTTTGATAGATGATATAGCCACTCAGATGGGTGGTGCATACATAACGGTGGTCACTTCTCCTTCAATTGTTTCGACGACAGCTTCTGGTGTCGGTATTGCAAATTCCTCATATGCTCCGAGTGGAGATATTAACTTGCTCGGCGCAGGTTGGGTCTTGCAGCCTGGGCAGTTAATTGAAGTTTCAGTAACTGTGGAAATAGATCCAGATAACCCTACGGCAGTTTACAATTCCTTCGGTATGTTAGAGAACCAAGCAACATCAGCCGGTACGGGTCCAGATGGAGAAACAGTGGATGATGACAGTGACGACGGTGATGATCCAGATGGAGAAGATGATCCGACCTCTTTGGACTTAGGATCCATAGGTGTAGCTAAGCAAGTGAGCGCGATTGTTCCCATAGTGCCTGCATCTAGTGATGCGACAGGAAATTTTGATGTGACTTATGATTTTGTAATTAAGAATACGGGTACAGATACGCTATTCAATATTTCATTGGTCGATGACTTTGCTGCGCAGATGGGTGGTGCTTTTGTAGGTGTGGTGACCCCACCACAACTAATCAGTACCAATGCTTACATGCCAGCGAGTACTAACACGAATTTCAATCCTTCTAGTGACAGTGAACTACTTTCACAAGGCTGGTCACTTCTCATATGCGATACGATAGTTGTGAGAGTTACAGTAGAGATAGATCCAGATAATGCAACAGGTATTTTCGGGATCGGAGGTGCATTGGAAAATCAAGCGATTGCCAGTGGAGAAGATCCTGACGGCACGACAACTTTTGATGAAAGTGATGATGGCTCAGATCCGATAGGGAACAATCCTGGTGAAGATGGCGATACGGGAGGGAGTGACGATGCTACGCCACTACTTATTCCAAGCATAGGACTAGCTAAGAACATACCGGTACAATTAACGTCTAATATCATCTCTGCAGCCAGTGGGGTGGCGGGTCATTATGATGTCGGATATGAATTCATCATTCAGAATACTGGGAATGTTTTCTTGGATATGGTTCAGTTGCAAGATGATCTAGCAATGCAGATGGGAGGAGCCTTTGTGCAAGTTTCTGGAGCGCCAACTATTACAAGTACTACCGCAGCCGTCGCTGGAACGGCTAATGCAAATTATGATGGAAACAGTGATATAGATTTACTGTCTGGTAACTGGGGTCTTGATCCTGGACAGACAATCAGTGTATTCATAACCCTTGAAATAGATCCGAATAGTCCAACAGCAATTTTGAATTCAGACGGAAATTTAGTCAATCAAGCAGAAACGACTGGAAGTGATCCTGATGGAACAGAAATAACGGATCTAAGTGAGAATGGGAATGATCCTACTACGGATGTAAATAATGATGCAACAGATGATACACCGACTGTGCTCGTGATCAACTTTGCATACATAGGTAATTACGTGTGGCATGATGTTAATGCAAATGGTATTCAAGATGCTGGTGATGACCCTATAGGAGGTGTAAGAGTTGAATTGTATGATACTACTGGAAATTTAATTTCCATCACTATGACAGATGCAGCTGGATATTACTTGATAGGCCCAGTTCCATCTGGAGATTATTATCTCAAGTTTTTAGATCCTGCCGGCTTTATGCTGACAGACGCAGGTCTAGGGAATAATGATAATATGGATAGTGACATAGATGAAAGCAATGGTCCTAGTACGTCAGCTTTAACCACTTTATCCAAGTTGGAAACTGATCTGTCTTGGGATGCTGGTTACTTTAAATGCGTGCCAGTGGGCGAATTGATTTGGAACGATTTGAACAATAATGATCTTTGGGATCCCAATGAAAATGGTTTCAATGGCGTAAAGGTCAATGCCTATAGAAAGGTGGGTGGTACCTTTACCCTGCAACACTCCACATATTCGGGACATAAACCCGGTACACCGTCAGATGATGGTTATTGGAAGATGTGTTTGCCACCAGGCGAATATTATTTTGAGTATACTAATATTCCAAATGACCTGGTCAGCGTAGTTCCTGGAGTTGGCTTTCAAGAAGGCAGGGATGGTGATATTACTGATGCTTATGGCAATAATACCACGGACTTGTATGTGCTTGTTTCTGGTGATGAAGTATGTGACATAAGTGCAGGTTTCTATACGATGGGTAGCATAGGCGACAGGGTGTGGAATGATGTGAATTATGATGGACTGCGGGATGGAAATGAACCTGGCATACCTAATATTACAGTCCTTGCCATGGACATGAGCGGAAATGTGGTGGCCTCGGCGACGACAGGTACGGATGGTAGTTACCTATTGGATTATATCCAAAAAGATTTTTATTATGTGGAATTCATTCTGCCGAATGGATATATTCCTACTAATGCAAATGTAGGCTCAGACGATAGCGTAGACAGTGATGTGGATTACTCCAATGGTAATATGTCCTCTGCAAGTTTCTTCGTGACACCTGGAGAACACGTGCACAGTATTGATTTGGGATTAGTCCTGGATGTTTTGCCTCTGACTTGGAATGACATATGGGGTGAGCATCGTAAGAGCCATAATCATATTTCATGGTCGACACTTTCTGAAGTCAATACCAGTCACTTTGTTGTAGAGAGATCATTGTCACTTACTGAGGGTTTTGCAAAGATTGGCAGCGTATTGGCTCAAGGTCATGCACAAGATTTATCAGAATATCATTTTTCTGATCATAACTTGGAAGAAGCAGGTACTTATTATTATCGCATCAAGCAATTGGACATAGACGGTCGATACAGTTATTCCAAGGTCATTGCGATAGAAGTTGTACAGGCACCAGAGTTTGCATTGGTTTCCATCTATCCTAATCCAGTATCTGAGATACTCAGGATAACAACGGAAAGTAGTACAGATATTGAACAAATGGAAGCTATGCTTATCGATGCGAATGGAAGAGTGGTAGAGGTTTCAAATTTCATGGATTTTGATATAGTTCCAGGTAGAAAAGAGTATCAGATAGATGTGTCTGACTTTCCAGCGGGATCTTATACTTTGAAGCTTATTACTGAGAATGACAACTTTACTGAAAAAGTTATTATTATGAAATAGGAACAGTAGAATGGACTAATGTACCACGTTAGTCCATTCTTTACAGTTCTAAATATTGGGTTAAATGTGAAAGTCATGTTTCATCAATTGAGGAATTAAGCTATAATTGTAGGCTAAAGCGATGTTGATGGAAAAGTTCTTATGTACTTTCAGTTTTCTGGTTGTTGCCAGTGTAGCATTCACTACAATTGTTTCTGCTCAAGACCACTATCTAGTGGAACTGGAGAATAGAACCCCAGATGTACAAGCAATGGTGCAGGCTTATGAAGGCACTTCTTCCATCCCATTCCAAGCCAATGATATCAGTGGTGAACAGCAATCCCTGCTGGAAATGACTGGAAAGACAGTGATTCTCTGGTTCTGGAATAATGATTGCCCTCTGTGCCATAAGCAGATAACTGATATGAATATGCTAGCACAGAAGTATGCAGCTGACTTGCAGATTGTTTCATTTTCAGATAACACCAAGGAAGAAATAATCAGTTTTACGGCGACCCACCCTGTTGATTTTCCTATAGTGCCTAATAGTAAGACACTGGCCGAAGGTCCTTATGGAGGTGACTTGGGCTACCCAAAGATTTTCATACTAGACAAGAATGGTAAAATCAAATGGGCAATTCCCGAAGTTGAGATGAGAGGGGATTTCAACACTTTTAATTTTCTCGAAACCCTTTATGTTTCTTTATCAAAATAAACATTGAATATTTATAGAAGAAACATATCATATGGAGCCAAGTGGAAAGAGCTGATCGGCTACAGTCGTGCAGTAGTATACGGTAATTCAGTAGAGCTATCTGGCACCACTGCTGTTGTCAATGGCGCCCTTGCCCATCCAGGAGATGCCTACCTACCATCCACAACCATCATTGAGATCGTTGGAAAAGCTCTACAGGAAGCAGGCTCAGACTTGTCCACATTCGACAGAACCAGAATGCATGTCAAGAGTATCTCAGAGTGGGAAAAGGTAAAGAAGGCCCATGCTGAAGCCATGCACGATGAAATGTCAGCTACAGCACTGGTGGAAGTATCTGGAATTGTAGGTCCAGAAATGCTCGTGGAGATTGAATATACTGCCTACCTTAGCGTAGAATAATAAGACTCGTCATTTACGCCATCAAAGAAATATATTATACCCTTCAAGGTGAAGGCTTCCACAGTGGACGGCCAGCCATCTTCTGTAGATTTTCTGGTTGCAACCTGTGGTCAGGTAGAGAAGAGGATAGGAGTAAAGCCATCTGCCAATTTTGTGATACGGATTTCTGGGGGACCGATGGTGAGAATGGAGGAAAGTATTCTGATGAGGGTTTAGTGTCCAAGATTATGAGCCTCTGGCCTATGGAGAATGCACCATTTATTGTCTTTACAGGAGGAGAGCCAGCGCTGCAGCTCGATTCAGAATTGATTTTCGAACTGAAAAAAGTCAATGCTGAAATTGCCATAGAAACTAATGGTACTTTAGAATTGCCTCTCGGGATAGATTGGATATGCATGAGCCCAAAGGCCAATACGAATATTGTCATCACCAGTGGAGAGGAAATTAAAATAGTCTTCCCACAGACAGGTATTGACCCGAAAGAATTTGAAAACATGGAATTTTCTCATCGCTATATTCAGCCGATGGATGGACCCTTTCAACAACAAAATACTGAGAAAGCGATCAATTATTGTAAAAATAATCCAATGTGGAAATTAAGTATTCAAACGCATAAGTTGTTGAATATTCCTTAATGCGGGTCGCTTATATTTTCTTTTTAATTTTTACAAGCTTTAGTTGTAAATCTCCTGAAGAAGAAGCTAGACAAGCTGCTTTCACAGGTGACCAGTTCACAAGATTAGAAGGTGAAACCTTTGTCAACTTGTATGATACTTCAGATACTTTAAGTGACGAAACTTATATTGGTTTTCTTTTAGATAGTAACGGAATTTTATTTCTTGCAAAAATGCATGAAGATGACATCAAGTATAATTTTGTAACCAGAGATACCTGTATATGGAAAGATCCCTGCGCAGAATTTTTCATAGACCCCGGCGCAGATGGCAAGAATTATTACGAGTTGCAGATTAATGCCAAGCCCCAGATATGGGATTTAAAATTAAAATCCAGTCAGCCACCCATCAATGCTCCAGGGAATATGCTGGAGTGGGATATCGGTCATAATTTTGGGAATGCAAAGACATGGGGAACACCTAATGACGATTCAGACATAGATAAATATTGGCAAATAGTGGGCAGCATAAGTTGGGAAGACTTCGCTGAAGGCAGGCCAGAGAAAGGTGACAGGTGGGCCTATAATTTCATGAGAGTGAATTATGATAAGCAAGGGCAGCCTAGCTACTGGGTATTAAAATCCACAGGTAAGAAAAACATCCATCATCCTGAGACCTGGCCAGTCCATACTTTCTGATTAAATATTATAACGAAGGCCTAATAATATTTTATCCGTATTTGTGGTATATTTTTCAGCTATAAGCTTATTGCTTATGGATTTTCTGACTCCTAGTGTAAGATCTAGCTTAGAGGTTATACTGTACTGACTAGAAAGTTCGCAGAAGGCTTGCAGATCGTAATATGTAGCAGTTGTAACCGGCATGGAGTGGACTCCTTCTGGTACACTATTTCTAACTTCGCTAGTAAGGTTGAGTTTGTAGTACTCCACTCCAATTTGTGAACCAAGCCTGATTTTATTTGAAAGATCATACCCTAATCCAAGGCTTCCAAAAGCATAACTCATTTTTGCATTCCAATAAGGACTTACATTAAATTGTTCATATCTATCCAGACCAGTTCTATTATCTCCGCCACCAAAGCCGTTGCTATTTACGGGGCCCTCCGGAGCGCCTGGCGTATTTTCTAGATCATCATCGCTTATAACACTATTGCTACTTTGTAAGGTGAGGGTTTCTAACGGAAAATCTGAAAAATATTTTCCTACACCTAAGTTAGCTTGGTAGTACAATTTTTTTATCTGTCGAGTGTAAGCCAGACCGAGCTGAGTGCCAAGGTTTTCCAGAGAAGGTACCACAAAAGCTTTACTGGATAAGGCCCAAGTACTTTTTGTATTGTTCTGCTCATTAGTTATTGTAGTATAGTGCTTGATTGATAATAAAGGCCTGTTATCAGTGGGATTGATTGTGATCATAGGAAGGGTAGGTACCTTAGAGATGACAATTGGCTCGTGAGCTGGTGGTTTTCGAGATAGAGCAATTGTTTTGATCTTGTCTACTGGAGGGTTGTAAGTAAAAGAAGTTCTAGGAATCACCTTACTTTCTTTGCTGACTTTGGTTGTACTGGGAGTAGAGCCAGTGGTTGTCTTGTTCTCTTGAATTTTTAAATTATTGTTGAAGGTTAAAGCATTGCTCTGAACTTCGTTTGTAACTTTCGATGATTTATTATTGGAGATCGTATTTTTTAAAGTCGCTACTTCTAGAATGTTCTTACTGTCTTGGAGCTTGGAATTTTTTGCTATTAAGGTTGCTGTTTTAGCTATGGTTGCATTGCTTTCATCGCTGATTTTTATACTTTTTGCTGCAATGGGAAGTGCCTGTGTAACTTGAGAAATATTCTTTTTGATTATAATTATATAAGCTCCAAGAGCCAGACTCATCAGCCCAGCCACTAGGAGTATCCAAAAACCTTTTCGATTCTTTTTCTTTGGTGGGAACTCCTTATCCAGTATGGGTTGCAGACGTTCCCAGCCCTGGTCCATTCTCTCTGTTGAATTCATTTTACCCTGCTTCATTGTAGTTGTTTGAAAACTTCTTGACATATTCAGCCTGAAGTAGTTTTCTTGCTTCTGATAGATACCATCTGCAAGTATTCTTATTGATATTAAGTCGATTACTTATTTCTGTATGATCATAGCCCTCTATTGCAAATAAGTGAAATACTTTCATATGTTTTTCTGGCAGTATGTCCAACATCGAAATAAGATCCTGAAAGTAGAGGCCATGCTTTTCTTGAGTACTAGGTTCCTTTTTAAATTCCTCTTCATAGATCAGAAATTTGAGATCCTTAGTATTTTTTCTGAAATAATTACTGACACTGTGATAGATGATTTTTCTGATCCATCCTTCAAAGGAACCTCGATCTTCAAATTGATCTATTTTTTTAAAAACTCTAAGGAACCCATCATTGAGTATGTCAATTATCTGATCGTCATCTTGAGTGTATCTTAAAACCATTTTCTCCATAGTTGGAAAATATCTTTTATAGATGAGTTCTTGGGCTATACGATCATGTTGGCCACAAGCTTTTATTATCCTGGATCGTTCTTCAGGAATCTCAAAAGAATATTTCCGCAGAATTTTATTCACGGAGCTAACTTAGGTGATATTTATAATTTATATCCATATACCGAATCTTAGACTCAATCTCTTGTAAGTTACTCGCTGATCAGCTGTGTCAGTATTCCACTGTTGACCATAGGTGAATTCAGCTTTTTGAAATTTGTAACCTAAATCTACACTGTATTTAGTCTGGTATCGCCCGAATCTTATTCCCAAAGTAGGGTAGACCATTGGCCCACCTTTTGCAGATAGAAGCAGATAGTCGTCATCTTTAAAGGCTAGACTATATCCAGCCTGACAGCTAGCATAGAGTGAAGTGTTTTTTGCATTAAAGAAACTAGTCATTTCAAGGAATATAGGCATCAAGTTTTCTCCACTTTCCCATATGTACCTGTCATAACCCACACCTGCACCTACATTTATCAGTCTGGAGAATTTGTAACCAGCAGAGGCACTGGCACCCAGGCCGTATACGGATCTTGCACGAGGTCCAGAATTGCCGGTTATCAGCTGTGCTTTTCCACTGTAATAAATGCCAGTCTCTTCATATTGATAACTGTCTATGACTTCTGTAAGGGCAAGAGCTGAGACTTGAGTTACCTTTAGTATTTTATCAGAGGGGAATATCATACTCTGTGACCATTCAGTTTTCAAGTCCAAGTATTCATCTATTATCCATTCATTGATGGTCCCTCTGACTATCGATCCGGACTTCAATTCTACCAGTACTTCTCCTGTCTCTGATGCGATTCCATTCGTATCTGCTGCTTGCTGTGCCTGAATCATTGCCGGATAAGCAAGGCTGAATAAGAATACTATCAAGTATAAGGATTTCATGTGTTTCATTGTAGTATTAATTGCCTGTGGAGGAAACAAAACTCATTTGTTTTAGATCCGAAGGATTTGAACTGTCATACTGGAACAGGCCTCCTTCGCCTATTATAAGTAGGTGATCTGCATTCAAGGAGATGGCATCATAAGCGTGCACATCTCTTACGTGTTCTATTCTATTATCAGAAATGGATTCCAAATCATCTATTTCAAAAACCTTGAGTCCGTGAATGCCCTCGCAGAGGTAGAGGTTATTGTCTCTGATGCTCAATCCATGAGGATTATCCATTTCAAAACTTTTTATCAATCGTGGAGACTCAATATCACTGACATCTATCACATCCAGTTGGTTAGTGAATCCTTGACAAAGAGTTCCAGACCTCAAGGTCACGTAGGCAATGTCATCTTTGACAAAGACCGGGTCACAGGCATTGGCGTGCTCAAATCTTGACACTTCCACAGGCTCGTCAGGATTGGTACGGTCATAGATGTACATACCAGCATTCCCTCCGATGAAGAGGTAGTTTTTGTAAGGTATGATAGTCTCTATATTCCAGTTGACGTAAGTTGAAGAAATTGCTATTGGCTTAGCAGGCATGCCCAAATCATAGGCGATAAGCTCTGAGTTATTGATCACATACAACCTGTCATCTATTACTGAGAATCGAGCAAAAGATCCTCCTACACCAGTTATGTTATTAGCAGTTGTGGTTCCCCCTCCTCCTTCAGGGCCACCAGTTGTCGGGAATCCTCCACCTGCATTACTCCATGCATCTTGATCTATGAATACGCCGCCGTTTCTGAAGAAAAATTCTGATCCTCTATTAGGCTCGGAACAGTCCATCTCTACAGATCTTCCTATACCTCGTGTTCCGATGTAATAGCCTTGATCACCTAGCCAGTTATAGTTATCGAAAACTTCCTCATCTCTGCATAGGATGGTCGGTCTTGTCAGGTTACTGTAATCGATGGTCAATAGATCAACGTAGCTGTCCGCATACATTAGGTCATCTCTGATGGCAACATCTACATTTCCAGGTATGGATAAGAAACCTTTGTATGAGGGATTTCTAGGATCTGTATTATCATATATGTGAATACCTTCGTATAATTCATTGATCATGATGTGATCCTCATAGTAATATATCTTACCGGGATTCTCCAATTCTCTCGATGCGATGAATTCCACTGGAATCCTGAAATCATCTGGATGGGCAAAAATTGCTTCAAATTCAATGAAGTTCCTCGTTTCCTCGCAGCTATCCTCCAGGCAGCCTGTAACTGTCAGGCCAAGCAATAATAGTAAAGCATAGAAAGGCAAGTTGTTGATATTCAATGATATACGCATAGTAAATTTCTTTTTATTAACAAAAAATAGCGTTTCAACGCTGTTTCTGATTCTATAGACAGTAAGAATTCCCGAAGTTGTTGGTCAAGATTTGATTTAGTTGTTTTTTCTAAAACTTAACTTTCGTACACTTGTTAAAATAAGACAATTAGATTAAATGAAGCAAGTAGTAGCCTTTGGAGCCAGTAGTAGTAAGAAGTCGATTAACAAGAATTTAGCTACCTGGGCGGCTTCCACCGTTACTGATGCCGAAGTGACGACATTGGATTTGAATGATTTTGAAATGCCCATCTATTCCATAGATAGACAAGAGAATGGAGGGATACCTCAAGCTGCTAAAGATTTCAAGAAGTACATTGTTCAGGCCGATGGCATAATCATTTCATTTTCAGAGCACAATGGCACTTATACAGCTGCGTTCAAGAATATATTGGACTGGGTATCTCGTCTAGAAGGTATGCTGTGGGAAGAAAGACCAATGTTGTTGTTGTCCACCTCACCTGGTGGCAATGGAGCGGCGACAGTGTTAGCCTCGGCGGTTGCTGCATTTCCTTATCTCAAGGGTAAAGTAGTTGGGTCTCTTGCCATTCCTTTTTATGGCAAGAACTTTACTGTCGAAGACGGGATTACAGATCAGAAGTTAGCTGGAGAGTTACAGGCACTTATCAAGCTGTTTTCTGAACATTTGTAGACAACTTATATTTCTTTTGAATTTGCGAATGCTTCTTTCTGAGTCTTTATTTGAATTTCGAGAAGTTAGCTTTACGAGCTTGTTTCTTTTCTCTTTGTTTTTCTATTTGAGCATTTATGCCGTTAAGTATTCTACTGATTAAGCCATTTCATTTCTTCGCAGATACAATTACCGAGTTATTCAACAACAACTTATTTACGATACTGAATATAGTTGGTTTATCGTATGTCTGTACAACCTAGTGCAGGATACACCAGTCTTGACGTCCTGAATAATTTGTAAGTTGTGAGTCATGAATTATTGCTTCAATAAACGGAATGGATATCTCAGTGAGTGACAGAAATCTTAAAACGGCTTATTGGATAGCCATGGTTTTCTTGTTCTGCTTGCTCGTAGGATCTGTGGTTTATTACCAGGAGAGAATGTTATTCGTTGATCCTGCTTTTATTACTTTTGAAATCATCAATAGCGATTGGTTTGTTTTCTCTGAGTTCCGCTATGGCGCTTTTGTAACTCAGATGTTTCCATTAGCAGGTGTGAAACTAGGGTGGTCATTGAAAACAATTTTGATGATGTACTCTGTGAGTTTTTATCTCTTCTATTTGTTTGTTTTTCTTTTTTGCGGATTGGTGTTAAAGCAATATAAGTATGGCATCCTACTGGTCTTATATCTGAGCCTATTAGTGAGTGATGTGTATTTCTGGCCTAATAATGAGATTCATCAAGCAGTGGGGTGGGGTTTGCTGTTTCTGAGTCTTTATGGTTGGGCTGAGATGAAGTCTTGGCGAGTTTCTAGGTTGACGCATATAGCTCTAGTGCTTGTTTTGGGTTTGGCGCTGATATCACATCCTATCTTTACAGTACCCTTTATTTATCTATGGGTCTATCGTTATTTAGCTAGAGGAGAAAATGAAAAAGTTAATCTTAAGTTGACAGTTATATATTCAGTTTTAGCTGGGATAGTGGTTGCATTGCGATATTGGCTGAGTCATAACAGTTGGTATGATGGTGTGAAGCTTGAGGGAATGAAAAGCCTCACTGTTTCAGATGCTATAAATTGTTTTACTTCAGAACAGGCCAAGAGCTTAAGGGCTTTATTGATTTCAACACATTGGGTTATCATTCCAGTATTTCTGATTGGTGTAGCTAGTTTGATATATCATAGAAATTATTTGCAAGCTGGTTGGACTATTTTCTCTGTAATGAGTTATTTTATTATTGTTACAGTAACCCACCCGCAAGCTATCGAGCCAAGCAGTATTTTTTATTATGAAAGCCAATGGACTTCATGGACCCTAATTTTGGCCTTGCCTTTCGTAGATAAGATTATTGAACTTATGCCGCATAGGCGTATGGTGTTATTGATAGTGTTGTGTCTCTTTATTTCAAAATTGCCGGGCCTCATGGGAGCTCTGGATAAGTTCCAATATCGATTGGAGACACTTAAGGAAGTATATAATAAAGCTGAGTCTAATGGTACCTCTAAATTGTTATTGAAATATGATGCAGAATTGGACAAAAGATTATTGATGACTTGGGGCTTGCCTGTGGAAACCTTGTTGTACTCAACTTTGAAAAATAAAAGTCCAGCGACCAGCATTAAACTAGTAGATAAGCAATTTGTACAGACCGCGTCTTTGGATTCTATCTATACAGCCTTTGCCTTGCTGCCGTCAAGACGATTGAATGCTGATTATTTCGTTACTGATACTAGTCAGGTCTATCTGAAGATCGCTTGGAAGAATTAATCAAATTCATAAGCTTTTTTCAAGCTGCTGTTTCCTCTGACTCCAGCTCTGTCGCTTCCTGGCTATCGATTTCATCCACTTCTATCTTCAGATTTTCTATGATGAACTTCTGTCTGTCCATGGTATTTTTGCCCATATAGTATCCGAGCACTTCCGGAATGGAAGCATCTTTGACCTTAACTGGATCCAGCCTTATGTTCTCTCCAATGAAGGCTCCAAATTCATCCGGTGATATCTCACCCAAGCCCTTGAATCTAGTAATCTCTGGCTTCCCGCGCAGGACTTTAATTGCCGCTTTCTTTTCTTTTTCGGAGTAGCAATAATGTGTTTTCTGCTTATCTCTCACTCTGAACAATGGCGTCTCCAATATGTACAGGTGACCTTCCCTCACAAGATCAGGAAAGAATTGTAAAAAGAAAGTCAATAGCAATAGTCTGATGTGCATTCCATCCACATCTGCATCCGTGGCTATGACCACGTTGTTAAATCTGAGACCATCCATACCGTCTTCTATATTCAATGCATGCTGGAGTAGGTTAAGCTCTTCATTCTCATAGACGATTTTTTTGGTCTGGCCATAGCTGTTCAATGGCTTACCTCTAAGGCTGAACACGGCTTGAGTCTGGACATTACGAGCTTTGGTGATGGAACCACTGGCAGAATCACCCTCTGTTATAAAGACGGTAGTGGCTTCCTTGATCTCTTGATCACCACGCTTGTCATTATAATGGACTTTGCAGTCTCGCAACTTTTTATTGTGAATGTTGGCTTTCTTAGCTCTGGCGTTGGCCAGTTTTTTGATGCCTGCTATTTCTTTTCTTTCCCGCTCAGATTGCTGTATACGCTTGAGCAAGGCCTCTGCAACATTCTTGTTCTTATGCAGATAATTGTCCAATTGTGACTTGACGAAATCCACAATGAAACTTCTCACAGTTTTTCCTTCGGGCCCCATTTTGAGGGAACCTAATTTGGTTTTGGTCTGTGACTCGAATACAGGCTCCTCGACTCTGACACTGATCGCTCCGACCACAGCAGATTGTATGTCCTTGACATCAAAATTCTTATTATAATGTTCTCTTACTGTTTTGACGATGGCTTCTCTGTAAGCTTGTAGATGTGTACCACCTTGAGTCGTATTCTGTCCATTGACAAAAGAGTAGTATTCCTCACCGTAAGAATTACCATGGCTCAAAGCCATCTCTATATCATCGCCTTTAAGGTGGATGATGGGGTAGCGTAGATTTTCTACATCCGTCTTGTTATTGAGTAGATCGAGTAAGCCATTTTTAGATAAGAAAGTTTTTTTATTGAAATTAATTTTCAGCCCGGCATTGAGATAAGCATAATCCCAGAGCCTGTCCTCTATGAAGTTTTCCTGAAATTTGTAATCCAAGAAAATTGAATCATCAGGCTTGAATGAAATCTTCGTTCCGTTTTTACCTGTGCCTTTGATTATCTTGGATTCTTTGATGAGTTCTCCCACTTCAAATTCGGCCACCTTTTTCTTTCCATCCCTGAATGCCGTCACAACGAAGTGGTCAGACAAGGCATTAACGGCCTTGGTACCGACACCATTAAGACCAACTGATTTTTTAAAAGCTTTAGAATCGTATTTTCCACCAGTATTAATTTTGGATACACAATCCACAACTTTACCCAATGGAATTCCTCGCCCATAATCTCTGACGGAGACGGTGCCATCTTTTATATCGATATCAATGGTTTTGCCATATCCCATGACGTACTCATCTATGCAATTGTCCAGAATCTCCTTGAGTAAGACATAGATGCCATCATCTCCATTGGATCCATTGCCCAATTTTCCAATATACATCCCTGGTCTGAGTCTGATATGTTGCTTCCAGTCGAGGGATTTTATATTGTCTTCAGTATATTTTACTTCTGCCATAATAGAGTGCGATTAGTGGCGCAAATATATCACTATTAGCCTATAACGTATTAGTGATTAGGGTAATATGTTTACACTTTTGCTATTCTCCATTGATTTCAAGATGCGCTCATAGGCTTTGCTTCTGCCGCCCGCAATTGACTTTCTGTGTAAACTTTATAGTAAGTTCTTGAATATCCATAAGTGCGGAATCTGACGAACGTATGTTCATTTTGGCCACTTGGACGTCGTTATTTTCCCGGAGAATTCAGAAGATAATCCATTTAGGACCTTACAGTGCCGCTCAATGAAAACTGACGTCGTGTGGGTATTTCGGAATTAGTGCTTTGTCAGCAACTGCTTGGCAGCCTAAGGCTCTCAGTTTACCACCTAATAGTATTAAATGATAGCTCACATTGGCTAATAAACTTAATAACTCAATTTCCATTATGCATCCTGGATAAATTGATTCCGGCCGTATGAATTTTTCATATGTATTGAGCTAATCCGCATTTCATGAGATAATTGCGGTTTTTATTTTCTGCTCCTGCATCCAATATCTGCATTTTTTGAGGTGAATAGACCTGGGTTTCACCGTATTTAGACTATTTACAGTAGATTATGCTGCGCACAATAATTGCAATCAGCACAATTTAAGATATGTGGAAACCTATGAGCAAGGCTGTATTATTACATATCCAATCTAAATTCTTTCAGGAGCTTTTTATATGGAATGAATATGGGCATTGATATTATAGACATCCACTAGTTTTTTAGTAAACATCTTATGGCCCTTGGGGGTCAAGAGATAAAGCTTACCTCTTTTCATACCTGCCATCATACTGAGTAATTTCCATCGCGTAACCAGATCTCGTGGCTTTTCTGACTTCAAAGCGATTTCAGTAAATGATCTAGCACCACCCATGCTTACAAAAGAAAAGTCTGCTTGTATCTGTTCACCTGTTTCTTTATTAGTGAATGCTCTAGGTGGTTCGTAACCTTCAGTCAAAGCTTTAATTTCACTTCCAGATTTTTTAGAAATCCATTCTAGCGCGGGATCGAAAAAGACTTGCTTATCGGACATGATTATTGGTTAAAATTGTGGTAATATAACATTAACGTAATTCACCATCATTTAGTTCCTATGGACTCACTCTTCTAATGTAGAGCAGTTAACCATATGATGATGCATCGGAATTTCTACCGCTTTATATGTTCCTGATTTACTAAAATAATCTAGCAGAGTAGAGCCCGTAGTTGAGTTCTAAATAGCACCATCTTTTGTGAAGGCGTATTTATTGCATAGCATTAAAAAAAATTGTTCATTGTATTTCATTTGATATTTCAATGATGATCCTCGTACGCAATTATTTTGCTTAGATATGAACAGTTTTTTATTTATAATTCGTACTCCACCTAGGACTCCAACCTGAACTAAGGGTCTGGCCTATGCTGTACCTCAACCCTATAGCAGTTTGAGGATGAAAGAGAACTGCTGTATCGCTGTATCAGTACTTTGTTGAGTTATTTTATGCTATGTGGTAACTCTCTATAGAATCCAGAAAGAGTAAATCAGCGCCGTGCAGATGTAGCCTTATGAACCTAATGAGGAGATGAGAGTATGGATCGGGTTGTTAAGCAAATAGGCGTCGCAGTCAAAAATTAGGAAAAGGAGTAGCAAATTCACATTCCGCCCCACAAGTAATTCTACACCGATGGGATAAGAGCCTAAAAGATGACATCGGACTGTTACAGTCCCATTCGTTCTCCTGATAGTATCTTCAATAATAACCTACCTGATCAAAGTCAAACTATTGCTCACCGTCTCTTGCCGGCCCTCTGCATCTCTGTACTCAATCTGATACACATAGACACCTTGCTCCGCTCGTTCATTGTCATAGGTGCCATTCCATCCTTCCAATTGGTCATTGGACAAAAAATCCTCATTCAGGAAAACCAAATTACCCCAACGATCATAGATGGACAATCTATCTATCATCACATCAAAATTACTTTGCACATAAAAGGTGCCATTCAGGGCATCGAGCGGTCGGAAGATGTCACTGCGATAAATTATAGTCGTTGAGTCAGGAATAATTTGTTCGTAAGGCAAAATTGTACTAGCCAATATTTCGCAGCCCTCTGGACTTATCAGTAATAAATTGACACCAGTCTCTTCCGTCACGGTGGCCGTAACTACTTCGCAATCTGAGCAGTCCAAGATATCTGTAGGATTCCAGTTGATTTGATCTGCGATTATATCACTGGTATAGGTCAAGCTATAATTGTTCATACCTAAGTCGGTGACTACAATCTGAGTATTGCCATCCACCAGAGGAAGGAGTTCGACTGTCGTCTCATAGCTGCAATTACCATCATCCAGAGTCACTGTGCTCATACCACTTGGTGCAGTAAGAGTGACTGGTAAGGCCATAATTGTTTCCACCAGAGTACCGCTAACAAGCACATCTAAAGGCAAGGTCAGTCCACTGATAGAAGTCACTTCAAAAGTTCCAGTAGTCTCACCCTTGCACAAGATTTCGTTTTCTATGATAGCAGAAGTACTTGCCACTGTAAGCGCTATATCTAAAATCAAACTGTCACAACCTCCCACACTGCTGATAATTTCTTGTCCATTGAGTAGGCCAGCATTGTAACTGATGCCATTGACTATGACTTCACCATCTGGGCATATGATATCAGTGACCAGTTCTGTCACAGGAATTATTTCATTTATGGAAATTGTAGCCAAGGTATCGCAACCGATGCCATCGGCGCTGAGCATTTCCATTCCTGAAAAGAGTCCTTGGCCATAAGTAGTGCCATTTATTTCTATTGTCTCTCCCTCGCAAAGGTCGAGCATCATTAAGATTTCTATCTGATCCATCACAGTGACCCTGACATCGATTAGACTGTCACAGCCATTTTCCGTAGCATCAGCCAAGGTTGAAATTCCAGATAAATTATCTTCGTCATAAGTAATCAGTCCCTTGGAAAAACTATCTCCTCCACAGATTATCGTGTCTAAAAACCCTACGGTCTGTGGAAATAAAAACACCGACACAGTCAAAAGACTATCACAACCTTCCAGCGAGCCACCCACCAATACAGAGTTACCTGTGCTATTGATTTCGTCGTAAGTTATTGACCCTTTGGAAAAACTATCCCCACTACAGATCATCGTATCTAAAGTCCCTGCATTTGCTGGAAAGAAATTCACCGTAACATCTAAAATACTATCGCAACCTTCCTGTGAGCCACCCACAAGAAAAGAAGTGCCTGAACGCATATTGTTATCATAGGTATCCAATCCCTTCATAAAGCTGCCTCCCGAGCAGATGGTCGTATCTAAAACTCCAATTGTAGTACCCGAAAATGTAAAATTCACTATCGTCGTACTATCACAATTTGCCGAACTCATTCCATTGAATTCCACCATCGTCGTACCTTCCATGTCTATTACCACTCCATCTATAATCACATTATCACCCGCACAGGCAAATGTGTCCAAGGTGCCCGTTGCAACATCCGTAAAGCTCAGATCCACTCTCGCGATGGAGTCGCAGCCGCCCGCACCCAGACCATTAAAAATAATAATGTCCATCGTATCCCTGCTGAAAGTTTGACCTAGAATAGTCTGAGGACCGTTACTTACACAGAAGATCCTGGATATCATACCTGTATCCTGAACCAGAGTATCTATCACAATATTGATGATCGAGTCACAACCTACTGCAGTTACAAAAGGCAAAATTGTAGATGCCCCATATTCTACACCGTTAATCTCTGTAGTCATACCCGGACAGACACTACCAGTCAGTGTTTCCTCATAGGATTGCCCTATCGTCAGTTCAGATAAATTAGATAGTAAAGTACCAGAAGAACAACCCGTCTGAACATCTTCCACATCTCTTATCTCAAATTGAAATGCAGTGCCAGCACCCAGGAATATCGTATCTCCGCTCGACTCCGCAAAGCTCCTGCCCGGACAGAAAACATAAGTGTCATTATCGAAAGGATCCTTTCTAAAGTCCAATAGATTGCCTAGCTCATCTGTGATACGCATATCTACTGCGACTGGTCGGCTGGTTGTAAAAGTTCCAGTGACACAACCCTCCGCACTGCATAGCTGGTTGTCACTTAATGCGAAGAAAACTGTCGCTGGCGTGATTACATTTATGTTTAAGAAACTAGTGTCAGCTGAGCAACTGCCGATCTCAGGCAAGAGATAAGCTATTGAGGCATCCATATCAGGAACGGTCCATAAAGTGTCCAGTGGGATAGAGTAATCACTAGTCAAAAAGAAATTGCCATAGTCAGATTCTCCTTCCAGAAATTGCGGTAATCCTATCTGATCTCCAGCACATAGTTCTATAGGGTTACTCATCGGGAAGCCCGCATTGGAATTCTGTATGAGTGTGATGTTGAATACAGCGGTATCTGAAGGACAATTAAGTGATGATCCATCTATTATATAGAGTATCTCAACTAACTGAGTGTTTACATCTGGCCCCAGAAAGATACTTCCAGTATCCCAATCTCCGTCTGGAATGGGAAAGAAACCATCTGAAATATAGTTCCCACCTGGATCGGCATCTACAGATAATAATGTACTGAGAAAGGCAGAATCCCGATAACAATACGTAGCGGTATTATCATCACCTGCGTTGACGCCAGTGGTCAATGCTATGGTAAGTTGAGCTCGTTGCTCTGGACAAGAATTAGTGGCTGGTAGCACATAATCGAACTGATAAGTTCCTGGGCCAGCACTACTCATGTCCACACTGGATGCATCATTGACCCCGACAGGATCTCCAGAAATCTGGATGAGTTGGCCGAAAGGTTCGGGAAAGCTCAGTAGCTCCAGAAAATTGATGTCATTGCTGGCGCATAGTGTTACAGTTGTATCGATTCCGATATAGGGTGGTGCTATGGCATTGAAAGTTATGGTTGAGGACCAGGTGTCAGTAGGGCATCCGGAATTCTCTATGGTATAGGTCAGAAAATAACTGGCACCTGGCATTAAGGGAGAGAGATCAATATCTCTCAGATCATTCAAGTTGACATCGGGCAATATGGCACCCGAAGAAGTCCACTGCCCACCTGATTCTGCCCCTATGAGCAGATCCAAGGGGTCAGCTATGATATTAGGTGCACCAGAACAAATGATGACAATGGTATCCAGACCGGTATTGACAGGCCTTACAAAATCTACAAAGAAGGAGTCTATAAAAGTGCAGAAGCCACCACCCACCGATAGATCCTCTGTTGTGTCCGCTACATAGATCCAAGTGTCAGTCATGATTTCATCCCCGACATTCAGCAAACTGCCTGGAGCGAAGGATAGGTCGTCAGCATATTGAGCCTTGGCTGTTACAAGTGGCCCTCTGAACGCTTCCAGTTCGTAGATGCCACAGGATATAGTGTCTTCGGATATTTGTATGAATGGTGAGCGGATGATATTGAATGGAATAATGGTCTCGGCACAGCCGCTACCGTCATTGATATATAAAGTATCTATTACGTCTCCACCAGGTATCTGAGCATCGAAGAATCCAATGAAATCGCCGGTGCAATATTGGGTGCCACCTTCATTGGGTTCTGTATAATATTTGGCTGTCGGATTGGCAGGTGTGATTTCTGGAAGGAATAAAGTGTCACAGACAGTCTGAGGGATATCAGCAGAATAAGTCGCGCCTTGACCTCTGAATGGGATAGGCAAGGGAGGGCCTACAACATTGGCCAATGAGATTATGTCTCCTCGACAAAAGGTAGCGTCTTCTACTTCTGTAACTAGAAATTCTCCTGGAAAAAACGCAGAGGGAATCTGTAGATAGGTGGTATCTGCTATTCTTGATACAGCCACTGAAGGCACACTGTTATCGTGGCATAGGCGTATGAAATGAAAAGGATTTGCATCTCTTATGGTGATCGGAAATCCTGGGTCCCAGCTATTAGTGAATACGGCCCTGTAGGGTGGAACACCATCTATGAATTCTATGACCAGATCATGTGCATCTATTTTAGTGCATTCCCCTTCACATAGATTAATACTTACAAGGTCATATAGGACTGCACTAAAATCAGGTCCCACACTCTTTTCCGGTACTGGCTCACCACTACCCAGCAGCAAAAACAGGGGTAATAATAGAATTTTCAAGACTATCTTCATCTAGGGCTAAGGTTCAATAGTGTCTAAAATAAGGTTTGCAATTGCTGTCGCAAACCTAATATTTAACGTCTACTATTGACCATTGGTCCCCTGAGAAGTCTTTCTTTTTTAAGTTTTTCTGAGCTCTAGGGTCACCTTATGACATTCTTGTGAATTTTACCTTGGGGCAAGCTATCATCACTAGAAGGTATAGGCATATTGGCTCTATACAACAAAATTCATTCTATCTACCTTATCACAGTAATACTTCCCACACGATTCTGAGTGCCCAGTAGGCGATCCTCATATTCGAGCATATAGACGTAGACACCTTGCTCGACCCTGTAATCACCGTCAGGATTCCAGCCGTATTGTTTGTCATTTACAGGGAAATCTTCCTGCACGAATACCTTATTACCCCATCTATCGTAGATTATGAGACTGCTGATGATGATGGAATCACTGGCACCTTGTATGAAGAAGACTTGCTCAGCCGGATCAGCAGAAATGAAAGTCGGAATGTATATTCTGATTATGGAATCGGGAATTTCCGGTTCCATCTCCATCATTGCAGTCAGATCAGTACAGGCCTCATAAATGCAACCCTGATCATCTGTGATCAAGACACAGACCATGTCATCCATAGTCAATACAGCTGTCGGATCTGGACAATCATCACAGGACAAAATCGTCTCTGCCGACGCCGTCCACTGCAAGCTCTGCACATTGATCACCGCTTCATTGACTCCCAACTGGTAACTGTTGTCATCCAAGACTGAGGCCTGAATTTCCAAGCTCGGCAACAAGGCAGAGCTACCGTCTATTGCAAATATGTCATCCAGAGAACAGCCATTCTGATCCATAATCGTGTAAGGATAGTTACCCGATTCCAATACCCCCAGATCAACAGGAATGTCATTGATGGTTATATCTGAAACGCCATTGAAAGTCATTTGTGTAGGTAGATTGATCCCCGTGATGCCTGTTATGACTATCGTTCCGCCATCCACGCCAGGCTCGCCGCAGATATGATACTCCACTGAAGGCAGATCAAAACTCAAATCTATATCCACGATACTGTCACAACCAAACTGATTGACGAATACTTCCGTACCCATCATATTAGCTGGACCATAATTGCCACTACCTATCTGAAGAATCGTATCCTGACAGAAAGACAATTGTAATAATTCCGAATCAGTCGGTAACTCAGTTATGGTGACCTTGATGATGCTATCGCAACCATCCGCTGCAACACCGCTAATCCGCTCTTCACCACTCATTCTGTTCAATCCATAGCTGGTGCCATTCACAACAAATTCTTCGGAGCTGCCCGCACACAAGTCCCTCTCAAAGGTCCCCATCTCCGAAGGCAGTTCCGTGATGGTCACGGTGATTACACTATCACAGCCGTTCGCAGCGCCACCGAGTATGGTGGTCATGCCCGTCGGATTAGCCAAGCTGAAAGTCTGCCCATTGATGGGAAATTCTTCAGGGTTTCCTTCACACAGGGCTCTATCGAAAGCACCCATGGCTGGTACCAATTCTGTTATCTCGATATTGATGATGCTGTCGCAGCCCGCCATGGAAGTCAGCATCTCGACCCCTGTCCTGTTATCGAGTCCGTAGGTGTTACCATTGATGACAAATTCTTGAGGATCTCCTTCACATAGCTCTCTTAAAAAATCGACATCAATCGAGCTGGAAAGATTGATCTGGACATTGATGATACTGTCACAACCGAACTGGTTAGTCATCCTTTCCGTTCCTTGATTATTCGTCCCGTTATAGATGGTCCCGTTCACTTCAAAGTCTTCATCCACACAGATGTCCCTGATGAAATCATCTTCCGATGACGGCAAGAAATCTATGGATACGAATATGTCTACGCTGTCGCAGCCCGCTTGGTTCTGTAAGATGACATTGCCACTTGGCCTGTTGAAATCAAACCTCTCTCCTTCCAGATTGAAATTGAAATCCTCATCACAGGATTCCAAGGGCAACTGCCCCATGACGACCGCCGGGTAGAATTCCAAGTTTACAATGATAACACTATCACAGACGCCACCTGCGCTACCCATCGGTAACAGGATAATATCCGTAGGATTGTCGATGTCGTAGATGACCCCTTCCACCTCTCTGAAATCATCTGGACATAATGTTCCCGAAACCGTTCCTCGAGCCGTATCCTCAAATTTCAAATCCAGATTAACTATGGAATCACAACCATTACTCGATGAGCCTGGAAGGATGATGGTCGTATCTTTTGCTTCTGCAAATACAAAACCACCTATGGCATAGTTCTCTCCATCACAGAGCGAAATGTCCAGATCATTCATCGCTTGAGGGAAGAAATTGATGTTTATATTGAGTGTGGAATCGCAGCCCGCCGTCGTCATACCCACTAAGGATTCTGATTGGCCATAGCTGACGCCATCTATCATGACTGAAGTGCCACTGCAGATGGTCGTGTCTATATCCAACTCAAAACTATCATACTGAAAGATGGTCTCGTTCTGTGCCAAGTCCACTACCTGACAATCTATGAGATTGCTGGTTACTGATCCCAGAGTGAGATCCACCTGGGGTACATCACTGGTTAGAAAAGTATCACTACCGGCATCCAACCCAAAGCTGGTTCCAGGACAAAGTGTCAAGGTGCCCACACCATTGGTTATTGTAACTACTACATTTTCCGATAATAAAACATCACCGCTTACAAAGACACTGGCTTCCCCATCCTCGGAGGCATTGATGACCAGGTCCACACAGTCATCATCACACAGGGTATCATCACTCAGCACAGCAGAGGCCACTAATTCTGGAAATACCTGCACCACAAATTCAGTCGTATCCGCATCACAACCTGGCAAGGCGGGAATGATGTAGGTGAATAAAGCAGCGCCACTTGTTGCAGTCCACATGCTTGGAATGGTGGAGAACAAATTACCAGTCTCATAGAAATCACCGCCCGGGGTTTCACCATCCAGAAACATTTCCAGATTCACTACTTCGCCCTCGCAGACTGAGTTATCAGCCACTTGCATCCCAGCCGATAATTCAGCTGTCAAGTCGACAATGAAAATGGCCGTATCTGGTGGACAACCCATGGCGTCTACTATATACTGCACTTCATAAGGTGGTGTGGTTCCTAGGGGTATGAGATTAGTGTCCCATTCATTATCAGCATTTATAAGTAATCCATCTGATGATACAAAAGTACCTGTTGCACTCGCGTCCATAGATAGTAGGTCGTCAAAATCCACAATTGTGCCTGTGCAGAAAGCCGTCATCGCATCCTCCCCTGCGATCGGCATGTCCATGACGCCTATTCTGACTGTCGCCATGTTGGATTGGCAGAAATCCGCATCAGGATTGTTTATCGTATGAGTAACAATGAAGGCATCAGAAGTGGTCGTGTAGTCCGACAAGATCACGTTTGTTGGATCCAGTATGGCCACATTGGGCCCGGTGCCTGCAGCATCCATGATGAACCATTGACCGGTGGTTCCAGTGGTATTGAACAAGGTGAGCAGATTCAAGGGTGTATCGAGATCGCAAGTATTGAAATCCATAGCCATGCCTGGATTCTCGAGGGGTAAGATTTCTATGGTCCAGACGGCTTCATCTGGTGGACAATTCGGTTCACTGAAACTATATATTATATCATAAGTACCGATGCTCAGGCTGCTGAGGTCCAGGGTATTACCCGTCACACCGGTCCCACTGAAAACGCCACCGGGATCAGCAGTGCCTGTCAGCTGAGTCAAGTCAAATAATGGCTCGAAGCCTTCACATATTTTGATGGTCTGATCCTCTCCGGCATTGAGTAATTCTATGACATCCACCCTGAATGTGAAAACTCTGGAACAAGACAAGGAATCATTTCCAAATATGTAGTTGGAAGTGACAGCGATTCTAGTGTCTTCGGTCATCGGTGTGGTGGCGGTAATGATGTCACCACTAGAGTTTTGCAATATGATGGAGTCTTTGGGCCCTGCTGTGAATAGTGTTCCCAACGTGCCATTTGCACATAAGGTCTGAGTACCAGGATTGAGTAAGTCAGGAGGTGTGCCTATCTCGAAGATTATGGTATCGACCGTCGCACAAGTGCCTGAGACCAGTGGATCATAGACATATAAAGTGTCCAGAATATTGGTTGTACTATTCACGCTCTGAAAGGTGAGGGTGTCACCGGCCTGAAAATCTGGTGTGGAGCCTGTCGTCATGGGGTCTATGTAATATCCCAGGCTCGAAGGCCCTCCGCCAGGTTCTATTTCAGGTAAGACCAAGGTGTCACAGAGGTATCTTATCACGTCAGCCGTATAGCTCGTTCCTCCCAGAAAACTAAGAAATATTTCTGTCGTATCGATACAGCCTGATGTATTCGTGGCGATCAGCCATAATTCATCTATGCCAGCAGTCGGTGCTATGCCATCCCCTTCAAAATAGGCAAAGCCAGTTCCGTCAGGTTCTGTATTGTAATTGTAGTCATCAAAGTCATCTATGTCTGGAATCGGGAGTATGATATTACCGCAATTTCTCAGCGTCCCAGTAGGGGAGATGATCATGGGTTCCGGCTGTGGATTGATCACGATCTCCACCTGGTCGCCGCAACCTGGGGCGCTCTCGTCGTAGATGTAGATGGAGGTAGGCCCTGTAAGATTGACGAAACTGCCTGGCGCTACAGGTCCTTGCATCTGATCATCATCCAGATAATAGGCTGGATTGACTTCCCCTACAATATCCACCAGTTCAGAGAAGAAAGGCAACTGATAAGAATCACCACAAACATCCAGCTCTTCTTCAATGGCGGTGATCTCCGGTCTCACATTGACCATCAGTTCCACTTCTATGAAATCTGAGTAACAAGGGTCGCAAAAGACGACGGCATATACGATATCACCATCATCGATGTCATAGAAATTAGGGTTACCTATCGGGTCAGTAACATCTTCGCTCTCTAGCCAGAGTACGTCGCAACCTTGTGCATCTTCTATCTCATCATCATACATAGTGAGATCCACTTCTGGCGCTGAGGCTTCCACGCAGATGGGATCATCCAAGTCGGGCGGGAATATATCCGGTCGAGGTAAGACACTGAGGCTCACAGCACCACCATTGATAGTGCCTGAGCAACCACTGTCATCAGAAATACTTGTCAACTCTATATCTATGGGCCAGAACACATCTGGAATCGTGATCGTAATGGGACTGGTGCCATCATCAAAAGATGGCAATACACCACCATCCATATGGCAGATCTGAAATTCTAAATCTGAAAAGTTCAGACCAAAGAGTGGAAAAGGTCCTAGGCCATTTATGGTCATTTCAATATCATAGGGCTCCACACCACCGACCAATCCTATGGTTACACTTTCTGACAGGTCAGTACAGCCATTCACACAGACATCACCACCACCTTGCAGTGTCGCATCAAAACCGCCCACAATAGCTACTACCTCTTCTGCCGTTCCTTCACAACCGTTCTCATCAGTTGCCACCAGAGTATAAGTCTCTCCATCTTCAGCACCAGTCGCAAAAGTCGTCTGAGCACTAGGATCATCTATGACCCCGGCACCAGAGGCACTCCAGTCCCAGTCATCCACTACACTGACATCAGTGGCGTCTCCTATCAAGTCAAGATCCTGTCCAGAGCAGATGGGCGCATTAGTGGTGATGGAGGGTATGCCTTCCCAGCAGAGAATGATGACGTTTTCAAAAGTGTTGGTTTCGATCCCTGACCAGTTTTGATTGGATATTGTTATTCCAGCCTCAGTTTCTCCATCAGTGCAAAATATATCACTTGTCACAGTACCATCTTGCGGAGTAGAAAGATCAAGTCCCAATAGTTCGCTCTCAACCTCCGAGCCACCTATAAAGAATTGTATCCACATAAAATCCCAACAGTTATTACACCCAGCTGCAGTCGGATCAGAAGGGTCTCCAGCACATCCTCCGAAAGAACTACATTGATCAGCTGCTTCCATTCGATCACCCATTCCAACACCTAACCAAGGAAGGCTAAATTCGAAGTCAACCGAAAACTCAATGCTTGTACAATCCGATATATCTGCTGTGTAAGTGTCAACGACTGGAGTACCGTGATTATCGTCAATGTTAGTATAGTCTATTGGTCCAGCCTCAAGAACTATAGTTGTTTGTCCACTAAGTAAAATCGGAGTGACAAGAAACAAAACTAAAATCCAGTCAGTAAATCTCATCAGAGCGAAGGTTTTGTTTGAATGTTATGAGCTTGTAAAATAAGTGAAAAAAGCCTGCTCTCAGTAATGGAGCTGAGTTAATTCTATGCTATTAATCTTAATTTTGTCCTCATATATAAACTAACAATAATATGAGTCAGCAATTGAGCGAGCAGGAACTGGTTAGAAGAGAAAATCTTCAGAAGATGATCGACGCAGGTATAGACCCTTATCCCGCCGCTACTTATCCCGTTTCTCATTCTGCCAAGGAAATTCACGATGGTTACTCAGAGGGCAGTGAAAACTATAAAGCCGTATGCCTTGCAGGAAGATTAATGTCCAGAAGGATAATGGGTAAAGCCTCATTTGCTGAGATACAGGACAGCTCTGGTAAGATGCAGATCTATGTGAGTAGAGATGACATCTGCGAGGGTGAGGATAAGACCCTCTATAATCAGGTCTTCAAAAAGATTCTGGACCTGGGAGATTTCATAGGCATCAAAGGACATGCCTTCACGACTAAGACCGGCACCCTTTCGGTACATGTGACAGAACTGACCATACTTAGTAAATCCCTGAAACCTCTGCCCATCACCAAGGTCGATGCAGATGGTAAGGTCTACGATGAAGTCACTGACCCTGAATTCAAGTACAGACAGAGATATGTGGACCTGACGGTCAATCCCGAAGTAAGAGAAACCTTCGTACAACGATCCAAGATGATCAATGCCATGCGGTCGTTCATGACTGACAAAGGGTATCTGGAAGTGGAGACCCCCGTCTTGCAACCCATGTATGGGGGTGCGGCGGCCCGCCCATTCAAGACACATCACAATACGCTGGACACCACTTTCTATCTTCGTATCGCTAATGAGCTGTACCTCAAGAGACTGATGGTGGGTGGCTATGACGGCGTCTTTGAATTTGCCAAGGATTTCCGGAACGAGGGGATGAGCCGTTTTCACAATCCAGAATTCACGATGATGGAGTTGTATGTGGCTTATAAGGATTATGAGTGGATGATGGATTTCACTGAGGAGATGGTGGAGCATGTCGCCATGGCCGTGCACGGCACCACGGAGGTGCAGGTAGGGGAGAATGTGATCAGCTTTAAGCGACCTTGGAAGCGCTATACGATGTTCGGTGCCATAGAACACTTTACAGGGGTGGACATATCTGAGATGGATGAAGCAGCCCTGAGAGCGACAGCCAAGGATATGGACATTCATATAGAGAAGGGATTGGGCAAGGGCAAGATCATCGATGAGATATTCGGAGAGAAATGTGAGCACTTGCTGATACAACCGACGTTTATCACGGATTATCCAGTAGAGATGTCGCCACTGGCTAAGAGCAAGAAAGGACATCCGGGTATCGTAGAAAGATTTGAAGGCATCTGTAATGCCAAGGAGATCTGCAATGCTTTTTCTGAGTTGAATGATCCGATAGATCAGAGAAAACGATTTGAAGAGCAGTTGGAGTTGGGTAAGAGAGGGGACGAAGAAGCGATGCAATTGGACGAGGATTATCTGAGAGCACTGGAGTATGGGATGCCTCCGACGGCGGGTATAGGGATAGGCATAGACAGACTAGCGATGATCATGACCAATCAGAAATCCATACAAGATGTGTTGTTCTTTCCGCAGATGAAGCCGGAGCGAGTGGTCGTCAGCGAAGCTGATGAGGATACGAGCAATCAAGGCTGATCAGAACGACTCGGGTCCTCAATTCATCAAATTGATACTAATGAAGCATTTTATCTTATTGATCAGTGTAGTTTATTGCTGCTCTGGGCTGCAGGCTCAAACCTGGGATTTGAGTTTGAGTGGTGGCTCTTGGTTAAATAAAGATCAGGCGAGCGAATATGTCTTGGAACCCTATTACACTTTTGAAGGCTTGATAGGTATGGGAGATACTATTACCAGAACCGCCAATAGAGCGACTGTATTTGCTGGACCGAGCTATGAGAAGAATCTGCAGCTATCGGTTGGAGCTGGTTATTCTAAAGCTCTCAGTGGCAGGCTGGGCTACAGGATGGGTGGTGAATTGCATATGGGAAGCTATGAGCGGGAGAATTTATTTGAGTTGTTGTCATTGACACCTATTGTAAGTTCTATGGAGCCTAACACTACTTTGATAGGATTGGGTCTCGGAGGGACTACTTGTGATGTATTCACTAATGAGATCCAGGATATGGGCGAAATAGATCTTACGCCACATTACAGCACCTTGCACCTCGGGCTGAATGCTGCTCTGACTTATGAACTCTCTGAGTCTATTAATATACAAGGAGAATTAAGTCTACGTACACCCTTGTACACCTCTGTCAGACAGGATCAGCTGACAGTCACTCGAAGGGAGGAGAACGGGGAAGGGATATGCACTTGGATCTTGGTCGATGCCAATAATACTTCTGGGAATGCATTCAGAGATGCGATTTTCGGAGTACAGGCCAGGATTGTCTATGAGGTATTCAGTGACATATCCGTCAGTATGGGGCTATATCAGGCATTGAATAATTACTTTGTCCAGTCGAGTGATATTTTATCTACGGCGCCTCTCTCTACATCCATAGTACGAAATACGATCAGACCCTTGGAACTGAAACTGGGGATTTATTGGACCTTGGGAGGTGTAATAAAGGAGTAAGCGATGCACTGAGGATTATGAACTACCAGTTAATGGATGTAAAAGGATTTTTGCCAAATAAGCTAAATATTATATTTTTCTTCATATGAATAGTTTGAGTTATGATTAGAATAAATCAACCTATTGTCATGTGATTTACATTACATGATTATCAAAAAAAATCATTCAAATGATTTCTGATTGCCTTGTTAATTTCGTGAGACTTTTTGCACTTAAGTTTTACAAGCCCCGATACAATCTAGCTGTTCTAAAATATGATGACGAAGGTGTATATAGTGGAGAGAGATCAGGAATTAATTTCCAAAATTCATGATAGCATCGCCAGTAATGATTTACTGGAGGCGACAGGTAGTTCCACCTCATTCGAAGCAGCAATCAGGGATATTAAAGCACGAAAACCCGATATCATAGTTTCCAGTATAGAATTGGATGATCACTTTACTGTATGGCATCTCAACAAAGAACTTGGTGATAAAAACCATGATTTCATCCTTCTGAGTGCAACAGATGATGAGCAGAAATATTTGAAATCAAGAAAAGTCGAAGGCAGTAAGTTTCTGGTCAAACCCTTCGGTATGCAGTCTCTGAGAGGGATGCTGGAAGATATTCATAAAGATAACTTGCTGCTCTCCGCAAAGATTAAAGCGAAGAAGAATGTGCTTTTTGTCAAGAAGGATAAGAGCTACAACAGGTTAAACTTAGAGGACATCCTTTACTTTTATTCTGAAGGTAATTATGTCACTCTAGTAACGGCGGATCAAAGCTACATTTTCAAATATGCGTTGACCAAACTTCTAGCCTTGGACAAGTTCAATAATTTTGTAAGGGTACACAGAAGTTACGCTGTTAACACTGACAAAGTCACCAAGGTGAGTATAGGAGAAAAGCAACTTTCTTTAGATAAAATTCACGTACCTTTCGGGAGGACATTTGTGCAGAATGTGAGAAAGATAGTGGATACCGGTCTCAAATAGCTCCATCAATAAAAGCCTGCAGAATTGAAGCCTTGGCATAGAGTGGGAGGCCGCTAGAGTGATAGGGATATACGGTGTACGCCAGGATTGTAATCCTTGCTTATCAAGAATTTTATGGTTTCATAGTTTTGCTCATTGGATACAAAATCCATCTGCTTTAAATCCAAGATCAAGACAGGGTAGGAAACGATGTTACGTAAGTATTCAAAGTAGGAATTCTGGATCCTCAACAGATATTCTGCTTCTATTTCCTGCTCATAGGGTCTGTTTCTCGTCTTGATGTTTTCAAGCAGAACAAAAGGTTCTCTATGCAGATATACCAATAGATCCGGATTCCTGAAGTTCTTACTCATCACTGAGAATAACATCTGGAAGAGCTTGTATTCTTCATCCTCCAGATTTTTTCTGGCAAATAACAGCGACTTTATAAATACGAAATCAGAGATGATGTACTCGTTGAATAAGTCCGGCTCAGTCAGGTCATTCTGTAATTGCTTGTAGCGCTCTGTCATGAAAAACAGCTCGACTGTAAATGCATATCTGTCTGGATCTTGATAGAACAAAGGAAGGAAAGGATTATCAGCAAAGGATTCCATTATCTTCTTACCACCCAATTCCTCAGAAAGACGATCCACCAGAGAAGTCTTACCACTGCCGATATTGCCTTCTATGGATATGAAACTGTATGGTATCTTATTCTTGCTCATTATAGGCTTTCCACCTTAGCCAGGTCTTTACAGGAATTTGCTATTTCAGCTATGCTAAGGCCACTGTCAGGATCTTTACGAGCTGGACATATTTCCATTAAGGGTACGAGCACGAAATTACGATTCCTGAAGTGAGGATGCGGTATATTGAGCTGGGCAGTTTTGATTATTTCGTCTTCGTAGAAGATAATGTCAATGTCGATTCGGCGTGGCCCCCACTTTTCCTTTCGCTCCCGACCCAGCTTGTATTCTATTTCGTGGATGGCTTTCAGCACCGCTGCTGGACTCAATTCCGTAGAGCAGATTATCGCCTGGTTGTGGAAGTCAGGCTGGTCTTTCAGGGTACCCCAGGCTTCAGTCAGATAGATGGCAGATTGCTGTTCCAGCTGACCTATGAAATTGGATATCAGCAGTCTGGCCAGTTCCAGATTAATGGCCTTGAAACCCATGTTGGTCCCAAGGTGTAGTACCACACTAGCCAATAAATTATGCTTTTGATTTCCTGATCGCCGCCAGATACTTGGCCAATTCGGCTTTGACAACTGGGAACAAGAAGAACAAGCCTATCATGTTAGGAAACACCATGGCCAGTATCATCGCATCTGAAAAGCCCCAGACTGCAGACATATTGGCGGAAGCCCCTATTATGATGAATAGGCAGAACATGACCTTGTAACTCAGGTCAGACGCCTTACTCTTTCCGAACAGATACATCCATGACTGCAGACCATAATAAGACCATGAAATCATAGTGGATATGGCAAATAGAATGATGGCCACTGTCAATACATATGGGAACCAAGGAATCACAGAACCAAAGGCCGCAGATGTCAAGGTCGCTCCTTCCAGTACTTGTCCGCCTATCTCCACCCCTTCCTTGCTTGCCAGTCCATACTCAAAATAGCCGCCACTATTGTAGAATATGATAACTAGAGCTGTCATCGTACAGATTACTATCGTATCTATAAATGGCTCCAACAAGGCAACCAGACCCTCTGATGCTGCATAATTAGTCTTAACAGCAGAGTGGGCAATAGAGGCAGATCCTGCGCCAGCTTCATTGGAGAATACGGCTCTTCTGAAACCTTGTATCAGTACGCCAAAAAAGCCACCCAAAGCTGCATCTGAAGTGAATGCCCCACTGAATATCAGTCCGAAAGCATCATCGATGTAACTGAAGTTACTGAATACTATTATTAGACAAGCGATGATATAGATTCCCGCCATCAATGGTACTACTTTCTCTGTCACTTTGGCGATTCTCTTGATACCGCCTATAATTACGATTCCGACAATCACAGCGAGGACACAGCCTATGATAAACCCTGAACTGCTGCTCTCCCAGCCTAGCATATTAGCCAGTTGCGATGCCGCTTGATTGGACTGTGCAGCATTACCACCTCCAAATGAACCCCCTATGCAGAGTATGGCAAATATGACCGCCAGTACCTTGCCCAGACCACCGAAGCCTCGCTCTTTCAGTCCCTTGGTCAGATAGTACATGGGGCCACCATATACTGTGCCATCCGGTCCTACATCTCTGTATTTTACACCGAGTGTACATTCTACGAATTTTGTACTCATACCGATCAATCCACAGATGATCATCCAAAAGGTCGCCCCTGGGCCACCGATGGTGATAGCAACAGCTACACCTGCAATATTTCCTAGACCTACTGTTCCAGAAACAGCAGTCGCGAGTGCTTGGAAATGGCTCACTTCACCATCTTTACTTTCATCCCTGATGGTATCCATTATGTCCCCATCCACAATGTTGAGATTGGCCTTTGAGGCACCATCATGCTTCTCTATCTCATCGTACTTCCCTCTGACGACATTGATCGCCGTGCCAAAGTATCGTATATTGGGGAAAGCAAAATAGAGGGTGAAGAACAATGCCCCGACCACCAGGAGAATCACAACAATGGGAATCCCACCTATTCCGCCGGTTCCTGGCATAGGATAAAATACCAGGTGCTCCCATGCCTTGGCAAAGGGAGTGAACGCATCATTGATTCTCTCATCCATACCTTTTTCTTGCCCAAAGACAAAAATAGGCAGTAGGAAAATACTCAGAGTCAGTAGAAAATATTGTAGTCTGTTCTTCATCAGGAATTGAGGCTAGTCTGTTAGAATAAAGATAATTACGCTTCCAATATATGAAAATCTGCTAACCTCGAATATTGACCCACTCCTATCCATGGCTGATTTATTTATATAATACTTTCCTTTAATGTATATTCCACTTTGTATCTTTGGGCAAAACACTTAACTGCTTGAAGCAATATCACACCTTATTACAGCATATTTTAGATCACGGCTCTGACAAGTCTGACAGGACTGGTACAGGCACTAGAAGTTGTTTTGGCTACCAGATGAGATTTGATCTAGCTGAGGGCTTCCCCATGGTCACTACTAAAAAAGTCCACTTCAAATCAGTAGTCTATGAGCTATTGTGGTTCCTCAGAGGAGACACTAATGTGAAGTACCTTCAGGATAAGGGTGTGAGAATATGGAATGAGTGGGCAGACGAGAATGGCGAGCTGGGCCCAGTGTATGGCAAGCAATGGCGGTCCTGGGGTAAGCCGGATGGGTCGACAGTGGATCAGATAACCAAAGTCATTCATACCATCAAGACTAATCCGGATAGCAGACGGATGATCGTCAATGCTTGGAATGTGGGAGAGCTGGAGGATATGGCTTTGACACCGTGTCACTGCCTGTTCCAGTTCTATGTGGCGGATGGCAAGTTGTCCTGCCAGTTATACCAGCGATCTGCAGATACTTTTCTCGGTGTACCCTTCAATATTGCCTCCTATGCTCTACTCACCATGATGGTGGCACAGGTCTGTGGATTAGAGGTCGGAGAGTTTGTGCATTCGTTCGGGGATGTGCATCTGTATAATGACCATCTGGACAAGGCACGATTGCAGCTGACGCGGGAGCCTAAGCCTCTGCCTAGGGTAGAAATGAATAAAGCAATTACAGATATATTTTCTTTTGATTACGAGGATTTTAAATTGGTCGATTATGATCATCATCCTCATATCAAGGCAGCAGTTTCGATTTGATGGCAGTGCTTTATTTAGAAGAAATCTAAATAAACAACTCCTATTCTCATAAATTGTTAATGGTGTAGTTGAATGATAAATTTGCAGCAATTTTTAGGCGGGTCAGACTTGTGCGGTTAGAACTCATAAATCATGATAAATGGTTAACCATCTTACTAGGATCACATTAATATTCCTTCTCGGCTTATTGCCAATATTCCTTATGGCGCAACCTACTGCGGACGTCGGGAAAACCCTGTTCAAGAACAATTGTGCTCAATGTCACTCCAAGAACATGAAAGTCGCAGCTACTGGTCCAGCATTGGGATTAGTGGAAGAGCGGTGGGCTGATTACCCCAGAGAAGACCTATACGCTTGGATCAGAAACTCCCAAGCTCAGATAAAAATTGGACATCCCAAAGCCGTAGAGCTATGGGGCACATGGAAGCCAACCGTCATGCAGGCTTTCCCCAATCTTACAGATGATGATATCGAGTCTATATTATTATACGTGAATGGCATGTATGATGGATCTCTCATAGTAAAGGGTCCAAGTGCAGGAGGAGATGTCGCAGGTGTAGGAGTTGCTCAAGAAACACCTAGTTGGTATTACTACGCTATATTCGGAGTATTGGGCTTATTGGCTCTGTTACTCGCAAGAATCATATCCAATCTGAATGTATTGGCTGCGGCCAAAGATGGAACAGTCCTCACAGAAAGGACATTGTGGCAAACATTGACCAGCAAAGGGGTGATTGGCTTTGCTCTATTTGCAGCCATCATACTCGGAGGTTATACGACTGTAAATAACGCCATCAATCTCGGCCGGCAGCAAGGCTATGCGCCAGAACAACCGATCAAGTTCTCTCACGAGACCCATGCGGGCTTGCACAAGATAGATTGTCAATATTGCCATGATGGCGCCAGAAGATCCAAGCACGCTGTCATCCCTGCTGCCAATACTTGTATGAATTGTCACAAGGCCATCAAGGTGGGCGGAAGTCACGGAACAGCAGAACTGACCAAGATTTATGCTTCCATAGGGTATAGCCCAGAGGATAATAAATACATAGAGAACGCTGACAAGTTATCACCAGAAGAATACAAGGCCGTCTACTACGACTGGATTGCTAATAACTACATGGCTGTCAATGGTCTGAAAGAACTCAATGATGCAGGAGAAAAATTTGTGGATGAGCAATGGGGTAACATCGTCAGCTCATTAACTAACGACCAGAAAAAATCAATCTATGGTCCTATCGAATGGGTCAGAATACACAACCTGCCGGATCATGTGTATTTCAATCACTCTCAGCACGTCACAGTCGGGAAATTGGAATGTCAGAATTGTCATGGTGCAGTGGAAGAAATGGCTACCATGGCGCAGCATGCACCGCTTTCCATGGGCTGGTGCATCAATTGTCACAGACAAACGGAAGTCAAATTTGACGGAAACGAATATTACGAGAGTTATGAGAAGTATCATGACGAATTGGCTAGCGGAGACAAGGATAAAGTCACTGTAGAAGACATAGGAGGTCTGGAATGTCAAAAGTGTCACTACTAAAAACTCTGAACAAATGCACAAAACGAAAATGGATAAAAACGCTGTTTGGATAGGTGAAAAAGACCTTAACCGAGATTCTGAATTTCTGGAAGCAGTCGATAAGGAGTTTGGTGGTACGGAAGTGCTCGAGAATGCTGACGTACTTGTGGAGAAAGACTCCAACAGAAGGGACTTCCTCAAATTTCTGGGGTTCGGACTAGGCGCTGCGACAGTAGCTGCGGGTTGTGACATTCCCATCAAGAGAGCCATTCCCTATGTCGTCAAGCCGGACTCAATAGTTCCAGGAGTAGCCACTTACTATGCTTCATCTTATGTGGCAGGTGGTGATTATTGCCCAGTCCTGGTCAAGTGCAGAGAAGGACGACCCATCAAGATAGAAGGGAATGACTTATCCAAGATGACAGGTGGTGGAACGTCAGCCAGAGCACAAGCCTCGGTACTGAGCCTGTATGATGTCAATAGATACAGAGGCCCACTCACACAAGGGGACGGAGGCGTTGCTGCTGCTCAATGGGCAGATATCGATGCAAAAGTAACTCAAGCCCTGGCAGGCTCCAAGAACATCAGAATAGTAACGAATACGATTCTCAGCCCCACTGCCAAAGCAGCGCTGAAAGACTTTGTAGCTAAATACCCTCAGACCAAAGTGGTCACTTATGACCCTGTCTCTTCAGCGGCCATCCTGGAGGCTAATGAGATGTCATTTGGAGATAGAGTGATACCGGGATATAACTTTGATAAAGCAGCTGTGATAGTCAGTTTCAATGCTGATTTCCTGGGTACTTGGATATCACCCATAGAATATGCTGCGCACTATGCCAAAGGCAGGAAAGTAGATCCCAAAAATCCTAAGATGTCTCGCCACATACAGGTGGAGAGTCATATGTCCATGACGGGTTCCAATGCTGACACCAGAGTGCTCATCAAACCTTCAGAACTCGGTGCTTCCATTGCTTTTCTGCACGGAAAGATTGCCGGTGGTGGTGGAGGTAACGGATTGAATGAAAAAGCCAAAGCAGCATTGACCAAAGTAGCCGCAGAACTCAAAGCAGCAAAAGGCAGATCGCTGGTCGTCAGTGCTTCCAATAACGTACAAGAACAAATCCTCATCAATGACATCAATAATGCTTTAGGAAATTATGGTAATACCCTGGGCTTCAATGATGCTTCATTACAGAGACAAGGAGATGAGCGACAAGTGAGCGCTCTGATAGCAGAAATAGAAGGTGGAAGGATAGACACCGTCATCGTATGGGGTGCCAATCCTGCTTATGACTATGCACAAGCTGCGGCCTTTTCCACAGCGATGGGCAAGGTCAAGAACAAAATAGCCTTGGCGTATCAGCCAAATGAAACTACAGCATTGTGTAGCATGGTCGCACCGACACATCATTACCTGGAGAGCTGGGGCGATGCTCAACCCAAGAGAGGAACAATCAGTCTGATACAACCGACAATCAGCCCGCTTTTCGATACGAGACAGGCCGAAGAATCTTTATTGAGATGGGCTGGTGTCTCGATGAAAGGCGACCAACCTTATCTTGAATATTTAAAGAATAATTGGAAGGGATCAGTATTCGGAGAAAATACTGGTTTCGCTTCTTTCCAATCATATTGGGATAATGCGCTTCATGATGGTATCACTACTGGTAACGGTGGATCTGATGGAGCCGGTAATGCTTTCAATGTGGATGTGAGCCTAGCAGCCAAGAGAATTTCTCAACCCTCTGGACAAGAACTGGAAATAGTATTTTTTGAACCAGTGAGTATCGGTAACGGACAATTCTCTTCTAACCCATGGTTACAAGAAATGCCTGATCCAGTTGCAAGAACGACGTGGGGTAATTACCTGGCGATTCCTGTTAACTATGATGGCAATAAGAAATTCCTGGGGATGAATAATCTCAAGGATGGCGATATGGCCTCTGTCACGCTTAACGGAGTAGCAGTTAATGTTCCAGTGGTACAGCAGTTCGGAATGGCGCCTGGCACTATCGGCTTAGCACTTGGCTATGGTCGTCCCGCAGGCGGCAAAGGAGGAACTGATGTAGGGGTGAATGTCAATAGCGCATTGGTGATGGACGGCGGCTTGGCACAGTATTATAACCCTACTGTGGATCTGTCCAGCAAGGTCGGTAAGGAAGATCATTTCTCATGTGTGCAATACCATCATACCATAGGTGTCAAAGCCGCTAACAGTGACGGCGAAGTCATCAACGCTGATGAAGCAACGCTGGGTCAGACAGCCTATGGCGTCGGGATGACAGGTTACCAAGGTTCATTGACCGAAAGATCCGTCATCTACCCGACCACACTCAAAGACTTAAAGGGCAGTATGGCCCGTATGCATAAAGCTCAAAAGAACTTTGATCACCTCAATGCAGCCACACTTTATCCATACGATGAATATGTAGCTGAAAAGTACAGCCAAGGACATCACTGGGGCATGCACGTGGATCTGAATGCTTGTATCGGTTGTAATGCCTGTACAGTTTCCTGTATGGCGGAAAATAATGTGCCAGTCGTCGGTAAGAAAGAGGTCAGTCGTCACCATGAGATGACATGGTTGAGGATAGACAGATATTTCTTTGGCGATGCGGAGAACCCGAATACGGTTTATCAGCCAATGATGTGTCAGCATTGCGATAATGCACCTTGCGAAAATGTATGCCCTGTAAATGCCACCAATCACAGTTCTGAAGGACTGAACCAGATGGCTTACAACAGATGTGTGGGTACAAGATACTGTGCTAACAATTGCCCCTACAAAGTAAGAAGATTCAATTGGTTGGATTTTACAACGGCAGATATATTCCCGGCTAACCAGCCAGCGCTGATCAGCGGAGAAGAAGTGCCATTCGGTGCAGATAACCTTACAAGAATGGTCCTTAATCCTGATGTAACAGTCAGAGCTAGAGGAGTGATAGAGAAGTGCAGTTTCTGTGTGCAGAGATTACAAGAAGGAAAATTGACAGCTAAGAAAGAGGGCAGAAGATTACAAGATACGGATGTGAGAACCGCTTGCCAGACAGCTTGTCCGACTGGAGCGATCACTTTCGGTGATACTAATAACAAGAATGGAGACCTCAGTAAGAAGTTGAGATCACCATTGAATTATGTAGCCTTGGATGAGGTGAATGTAAGATCATCAGTCACCTATACCATGAAAGTGGTCAATAGGGACGAAGTATCAATTGATTCTTAAATTAACTACGAAGAACGCAACTACAATAAATGAGTGCTCCTATAAGTAATATCAGAGAACCGTTAATCACAGGTCACAAGACGTACCACGACATAACGGAAGATCTCGTTTCCCCCACGGAGAGAGCGCCCGGGTTCGGATGGACCGTCGGGTTCATTTTATCCATCTCCATGTTGGCTTTTGGGCTATTCTGTATCGCGTGGACGGTATGGCATGGTATCGGAACATGGAACCTGAACAGAACCATAGGTTGGGGATGGGATATCACCAATTTTGTCTGGTGGATCGGAATCGGTCACGCCGGTACCTTGATCTCAGCGATACTATTGCTTTTCAGGCAGAAATGGAGAACCGGGGTAAATAGAGCCGCAGAGGCCATGACAATCTTTGCCGTTATTTGTGCAGCCTTATTTCCAGGTATACACGTCGGTAGAGCGTGGGTTGTATTCTATTTCTTCCCTTATCCGAATACAAGAGGGCCACTATGGCCTAACTTCAATTCCCCTCTATTGTGGGATTTGTTTGCGATCTCAACCTACTTCACAGTATCATTATTATTCTGGTATACGGGATTAGTTCCAGATTTTGCAACAGTAAGAGATAGAGCTAAAGGGCTCAGAAGAAAAATATACAACTTCCTTTCATTCGGCTGGACTGGATCAGCTAAGCACTGGCAGAGATGGGAATCCTTGTCACTTATCTTGGCGGGTATCGCAACACCATTAGTACTTTCAGTGCATACGATCGTATCCTTTGATTTCGCCACTTCTGTAATACCTGGGTGGCATACGACGATCTTTCCACCCTACTTTGTAGCTGGAGCAATCTTCTCAGGTTTTGCGATGGTACTGACGCTGATGATCGTCACAAGAAAATTATTAGGCCTAGAAGACTATATCACGATAGCGCATATAGAATCGATGAATAAGGTCATCGTCGTCACTGGAACGATAGTAGGGGTTGCTTACTTGACAGAGCTTTTCATCGCCTGGTATTCCGGCTACGTCTACGAGCAGTTTGCTTTCTTTAATAGGGCTGTAGGGCCTTATTGGTGGTCCTACTTTGGAATGATGTTCTGTAATGTGGTTTCCCCTCAGATATTCTGGATAAGAAAATTCAGAAGGAGTGTAGCAGTCACTTTCTTTGTATCCATCGTGATCAACATCGGGATGTGGTTTGAGAGATTCGTGATCATTGCGACAACGCTGGCAAGAGATTATTTACCATCATCATGGAGTTATTATTCACCTACTTGGGTGGAGATGGGGATCTTCATAGGGACGATGGGATTATTCATGACCTTGTATTTATTATTTACCAGAGTTGCACCGGTTGTAGCTATCGCTGAAGTCAAGAGTATCTTAAAGACTGCTGGTGATCAATATACTGGTCCTAATGCGATACACTCACATGGACATGACGATCACGATGATCACGGGCATCTGGGTGAGCCAATGCATTCTGGACATGACAATGATGATTCTCATCTCAGAGTTGTTTCCTCCAATGTGGAAAAGAGCAGTGGTCTGGACAAAGCGGGAATGGGTGCTGGCGCTGCAGGCTTGACTGCGACCCAGTTGGATTCTCAGATAGAAGAGGAGCCAGTTATTCCTCACGAGGAAGCTGTATCGGTCAAGTCACAAAGAACGGATGATGCTGCTAAGGATAACTTGAAAAAAATAGAAGGAATTGGACCAAAGCTTTCAGAAATACTGAATGCTGGTGGCATCCACACCTTTGCACAACTGGCAGAAACCAAACAAGATAGATTGAAGGAAATTCTAGAGGCTGCAGGTCCTAGATTTCAAATGCAAGTTCCAGACTCATGGCCAGAGCAAGCAGCCTTGGCCAGAGATGGCAAGTGGAATGAACTGCAAGATTTACAAGACAGACTTGACGGTGGTAAATACGTATAACAACTAGCGAATAAGAATCATGGCAAATACAAAAGATATAGTATACGGATTGTACAACGATGAGGAGGATCTCCTCAGAGCTGTCAAGAAAGCCAATGCTGCACATCTGGAGATCATGGATGTGTACACCCCTTTTCCTATACACGGGCTAGACCCTTTATTGGGTTTATCAGAATCCAGATTACACATAGCGGGATTTATTTATGGAGCCTTGGGGACACTCACGGCCTTTGGAGGAATGACATGGATATTTGCCAAGGATTGGCCTCAGATATATGGCGGTAAGCCGCACTGGCCAGTTCCTGCATTCATACCGATTACTTTTGAGCTTACAGTACTATTTGCTTCCATAGGAATGGTTGTGACGTTTTATCTCATTAATGGCCTAGGACCAGGAGTGGTCAATCCGACCATAGACTTGAGAATAACGGATGATAAATTCTGTATTGCTTTTGACAAGTCAGAAGTGTCAGCCCCTGATGCAGAATCATTTTTAAGAAGCAGTGGCGCTGCTGAAGTACACAGCAAGACAATATAATCATGAAGCAGAGTTTACAATATTTAAGGGTCTATGTAATTGCTGCGATGTTTTTCATTGCGGCTTGTAGTCAGCCAGGTGGAAATGATTCTGGAAGTGAATTCATGCCCGACATGGCACACTCAGTTGCTTACGAAGCCAACTATTACAACTATTACTACAACAATACCTGGGGTACCCAAGATGAATACTACGAGTATGCACAACCAAGATTGCCGGTAGCAGGCACAGTATCCAGAAGGTCTTCCAGCTCCATTTCTGTCCCTAAAGAGACAGATAACGTACCCTATTACTACGAAGATACCGAAGAAGAAAGAACGAGAGCGATAGCAGAGATCATCGAAAATCCCCATCCCATCACTGATGCCGGATTAGCGCAGGGTAAGGAACTGTATAATATAAGTTGTGCCATCTGTCACGGTACAAAAGGAGATGGAAATGGTTACCTGGTCAGAGATGACGGTGGCGTCTATCCGGTACAGCCAGCTAATCTCATCAATGATGAATTCACGGCTGCATCCAATGGAAGATTCTATCATTCCATCATGTATGGAAAGAATCTCATGGGCTCTTACAAGGACAAACTTTCATATGGTGAACGATGGGAAGTCATACACTACATCAGGTCGCTACAAGCCAAAGAAAAGAAATTGGCCTACAATCAATTCAGCAATACACTGAATACCATAGACAAACCAGCTGGAGAAATGAAGCAGATGGCCCACCTGGATTCTGATGCACATCATGCAGGCGACCACGATCATAAAATGGATCACGATGATCATTCGCATGCCAAAGATCATGATGATGACAACAGTCATAAAGATCACGACAAAGGTGATGGGCATCAACATGATGAAGGAGAAAAACATCAAGACAACCACTAAGAAATAGAAATGAACACAGCAACTACAGCAGTAGACTATAATGTAGCCAACAAGACGCGTATCACCCTCATAGTGGGTATGATCGTTGGTCTGCTTTGTCTTGTTTTGACCTTTATCGGTGATGATGGACTTCATACGAGATTCTGGTCCAACTTTTTACATAACTCCGTATTCTTTACGGGTATAGCCTTGATGGCAGGATTCTTCATGTGTGCCAGCATTACAGCGTGGGCAGGCTGGTACGTGGTATTCAAAAGAATATGGGAGTCGATGTCTCTGTTTCTTCTGGTAGGAATCGTGCTGATGGGTATTATGGCTGTGTCGACTTTCCTGGGGATTAACCACTTATACCATTGGAATGACCCTGCTAGTGTTGCCAGCGATGAGTTACTACAAAGTAAATCCGGTTTCCTGAATAAATACTGGTATCTGGCAGGCACTTTCGTGGCATTGGGAATTTGGTATTTCATAGTCAGCAGAATTAGATCTCTGTCACTAGCAGAAGAAGCCAATGATGATAAAGAAAATTTCAGCTATCACTATGGAGTCAGAAAGTATGCGGCCATTTTCTTGCCATTGGCAGGATTTGGGAGTGCTGCTATGATCTGGCAATGGATCATGTCAGTGGATGCCCACTGGTACAGTACGATGTTTGCCTGGTATACTGGAGCGAGTTGGTTTGTATCGATGATAGCCTTGACGATTTTGATCCTACTTTACTTGAAAGGCAAGGGTTATTTGCAGAATGTATCTGTGGAGCATTTTCATGATCTGGGTAAGTTCCTATTTGCCTTCAGCATATTCTGGACTTACTTATGGTTCTCACAATACATGCTGATATGGTATGCGAATGTAGGGGAGGAGACAATATACTTTAAAGAAAGAGTGGATAACTATCCAGCCTTGTTTTATCTGAACATACTCATAAACTTTATAGCTCCTTTTTTCATTTTAATGAGGAATGACACTAAGAGAAAAATGGGATCATTGGCCTTTACAGCTGGCCTTGTTTTGTTCGGTCACTGGTTGGATTTCTTTTTGATGTTAAAGCCAGGTATCACACATACAGCACACGAGCTCAGTGGACACGGTCACGGAGATCATGGAGATCATGGAGGAGCAGCGCACGGTGCAGTGGATCACGGACATGATGCAGCTGGCGATGCAGCTCATGGGTCTCATGACGTGCTGGAAGCGGGAGTACATCATGCGACTTCTTCATTTGAGTTAGGAACTAATTTTCCTGGGTTCTTGGAGGTGGGAACGTTTATAGGTTTTTTAAGTCTGTTCCTGTTTTTTGTTTTGGGTTCTCTTTCGAGAGTGCCATTACAAAGCTCAGCAGACCCTTATATAGAAGAGAGTAGACATCACCATACTTAGACAATAATTTTTAAGATAAACAGATGATAGGTTTAGTTGCCATATTAATAGTCATACTTCTGGCGGTGATCGTTGTACAACTAGGACGTGTATCCGAATTGTCTGCCAAGATTCGTGGAGAAGAAGAGGTAGAACATCAGAAGAACAACAGAACTGCTTTCTATATGATGGTGTTCTTGGTTGTCTTCTTAATCTTCTGTGTCGTATCGGCATGGATGTATAAAGATAGGATGCTAGGGTATGGACCGCACGAGGCGGCTTCTGCGCATGGTCTCGATCTGGATAGCATTTTCAATGTGACCCTGTTCTTTACAGGAATTGTTTTTGTGTTGACGCATATAGCGTTATTCTGGTTCAGTTATAAGTACAGAGAGGACAAGAATAGACCTGCGACCTTCTTCCCGCATAGTACCAAGCTGGAGATCATATGGACGGTGATTCCATCCTTTGTATTGATATTCCTAGTGGTGAGAGGATTGAATGTGTGGAACAATGTGATGTCAGATATCGATCCTGAAGAAGATTACATAGAAATAGAAGCGACTGGTTATCAGTTTGCTTGGGACTTGAGATATCCGGGACCTGATGGTAAATTAGGAACCAGGGATTTCCGTCAAATAGATCCAGCGAGTAATCCACTAGGACAAGTCTGGTCAGATGTAAAGAACATAGATGATTTCCAGCCAGACAAGATTGTTTTGCCGAAAGGCAAGAAAGTCAGAGTAAGAATAATGGCCAAGGATGTATTGCATAATTTCTATCTGCCACACTTCCGTGTCAAAATGGATGCAGTACCAGGACTACCGACTTATTTTATTTTCACCCCGATGAAAACAACTGCTGAATATAGAGAAGGATTAAGAGATTATCCTGAATATCAGCAGCCATCTGACCCTAGTGAACCGGATGGACCTCAGAGGTGGGAAACTTTTGACTATGAGTTAGCCTGTGCAGAATTGTGTGGAAAGGGGCATTACAGTATGAGAAGGTTGGTCGAGATTGTAGAAGAAGATGAATATGACAAATGGCTAGCTGAGCAGAACTCATACTATATGAGTAATATAAGAAATACAGATGACGATCCATTTAAAGGCCAATTGTTGGACATTGAAATAATGTCCAGAGAGAAAGAATTGAAAACAGCATTTTCTGACGCCTTGAGTGCTGAAACTGATACGACGATAAACTTGAAAAATGTATTCTTCAATTCAGGATCATCACAGCTGAAAGATGACTCTAAATGGGAGCTCGACAACCTAGCGGCTTTACTTAAGGCTAATCCAGATGTGATGGTAGAACTGGGTGGTCACACAGACAGTACTGGTAATCCCGCAGCTAATCAATTACTATCTCAGGATAGAGCTCAGGCGGCACTGGAATACTTAAGACGAAAAGGCGTGACGACTAATGCTATGACCTCAAAAGGCTATGGTGCTGATAATCCGATAGAGCCAAACGACACAGACGAAGGGCGGAAAGCCAATAGAAGAACTGAACTCAAAATCCTTGCTAAATAATATATTATGGCACACGTACATGTAAAATCCACGGACCCAATAGACGTCCTCATAGACGAACAAGGATATGATGATCATTTCCATGAGCATCATCATGGTGACAAGTATCAGTCTAGTTTCATAGGCCATTACATATTCAGTATGGATCATAAGATCATTGCTCGGCAATTCCTGATAACAGGAATCTTTTGGGCATTGATAGGTGCTGCGATGTCCATAGTATTTAGATTGCAACTGGGATTTCCTGAGGCTGATTTAGATTGGCTCAAGCCTGTTCTAGGTAAGTGGATTACAGTGACAGAAGGTGTCGGACAATTGTCTCCAGAGTTTTATTATGCCCTCGTGACCATGCACGGCACTATACTGGTTTTCTTTGTATTGACAGCTGGATTGAGTGGTACTTTCAGTAATTTATTGATTCCATTGCAGATAGGTGCTCGGGACATGGCCTCACCTTTCTTGAACATGCTTTCCTATTGGTTCTTTTTCATGGCCAGTGCAGTGATGTTCTATTCATTGTTTCTGAGTACAGGTCCTTTCTCTGGTGGATGGACAGCCTATCCACCTCTGAGTGCTTTGCCTCAGGCCTCGACCGGTTCTGGAGCTGGTATGACTTTATGGCTGGTCAGTTTGACATTGTTTGTTGTTTCTGCTTTACTGGGAGGAATAAATTATATAACGACAATATTGAATCTCAGAACAAAGGGGATGACGATGTTCAGAATGCCACTGACGATGTGGGCATTTTTTGTGACAGCGATATTAGGAGTTTTGTCGTTCCCGGTATTGGCTTCAGGTTTTTTCATGTTGATGTTTGATAGAGGGTTAGGAACAAGTTTCTTCTTGAGTGAAATCTTCATAGAGGGACAAGCGCTGGATAGAGTAGGGGGCAGCCCGATCTTATATCAGCATCTATTCTGGTTCCTAGGTCACCCGGAGGTGTATATCATCATACTCCCTGCGATGGGAATCGTATCTGAGGTATTATCAGTCCATGCAAGAAAACCGATTTTCGGTTACCAGGCGATGGTGCTTTCAATAATGGCGATTGGTTTTTTAGCTTTCATCGTGTGGGCTCACCATATGTTCATGTCAGGTGTGAATCCTTTCTTGTCTAATTTCTTTGTGATATTCACTTTGATAATAGCGGTCCCCTCGGCCGTCAAGGTCTTTAACTGGATTACCACCCTCTGGGGGGGTAACATACGCTTTACAACCTCGATGCTATTCGCCATAGGATTTGTATCAATGTTCATTTCTGGAGGATTGACAGGTATTTTCTTGGGTAATTCAGCGATCGATATTCAATTACATGATACTTACTTTGTAGTAGCTCACTTCCATATTGTGATGGGTATTGCGGCTTTCTTTGGGATGTACTGTGGCGTATACCATTGGTTCCCTAAGATGTTTGGAAGATTTATGAATGAAACCTTGGGTAAGATTCACTTCTGGGTGACGATTATCGGGGCCTATGCAATTTTCTGGCCTATGCATTATTTAGGAATGGCTGGAGTGCCTAGAAGATATTACAGTTTTGAAACCTTCGATGCGTTTAAGCATTTTGCACCTATGAATAAATTTATTACAGTTGCAGCTATCATTGTTTTTGCAGCGCAGGTATTGATGGTAATTAACTTTTTCTACAGCATATATAAAGGCAAGAAACAAACCACTAAGAATCCTTTTGGTGCGAATACACTGGAATGGACTACGCCGATAAATGCAGGACACGGAAACTGGGAAGGCAATATACCGTCTGTACATAGATGGGCTTACGATTATGGAAAAGATGGGAAGGAGTACATTCCGCAAGTCATGCCGATGTCAGAGGGGGAGATAGCTGGAGACCATTAAGCTGTAGAGAGAGTTAATAAGAGTTGATAGTTTCTCAGTTAAGAGTTATTGAAGTGATCAGTCGTTGTGATGAATTTTGAGAAAGCGATAAGTTGAGATATTCAGGAGAAGAGTGAAGGACAATAGAGATTAGATAACATATTGGAGGATTGAAGAGAGGTGTGAGCAGCTTGCGATTTAGAAAACACATTAAATAAATATTTAGAAATTGTTGTGAGTCGAACGGCGCAGAAAATATTAACCCAAGAGTACTCTAAGAGTCAGGACTATAAGATGTTGGCCAAGTTTAAGCTGACGTTGATGGTAGTGTTGACTTCTGTGCTGGCTTATATGATAGCAGCTGGAGGGCAAGTGAATTGGGTAGTCGCAAGTTTACTTTTCTTAGGTGGTTTCTGTGTCTCAGCTGCAGCAAATGGTATCAATCAGGTCTTGGAAAAGGACTATGATGCGATGATGGAAAGGACGAAGAACAGACCTCTGCCTGCTGAAAGAATGAAGTCATCAGAAGCAGTTTTATTCAGTGGCTTGATGTTGGTGTTTGGGACGATTTGTTTAGGATTGATCAATCCTTTGACCTCATTTATAGGGATGTGCTCATTTGTCTTGTATGCATTTGTGTATACGCCATTGAAGCGATATTCCACTTTGTCAGTTGCAATCGGAGCGATACCAGGTGCTTTGCCAGTATTGATAGGTGTTGTGGCATTCGAGGGAACGCTGACAACTTTTGCCTTAGCCCTGTTCTTAGTTCAGTTTCTGTGGCAGTTTCCACATTTCTGGGCGATAGCATATTTATCTTTTGATGATTATGACAAGGCTGGATATAAATTATTACCGCGATCCGAAGATGGCGCTATCGATAGGAATTTAGGTGCTTACTCTGCAGTGTATGCCTTACTGATTATTCCTGTGGTAATCTGGGCACAGTATAGTGGAGTGGAAACTCAGATCTTGGCTTTTGTAGGTATTGTGTTGAGCACATTGGCTTATGCTGTCATGGCTGTCAGAATGCAGATAAAGCCTTCGAGAGAAACAGCATTGGGCTTGATGTTCAGCTCATTTTTTTACTTACCTACAGTGTTAGCACTGTATTTAATCGGATAGGAAGATGAGCACGGCAGCAATAAATCCATTGACTTTCAGGAATAGAATTCATCCACAAGTATTTGCTTTATGCATAGCGTTCTGTAGCATCATTATGATGTTTGCTGCACTTACGAGTGCTTATATAGTAAAGAGTGCTTCCGGGGGATGGTTGGAATTCAGTTTGCCAATGCATTTTTACCTCAGTACGGCTTTACTATTAGTGAGTAGCTTTACTTTGCACGGCTCCTATTCTAGTTTTAAGCAGAAAAAAGAGAAGGCATATAAAGGCTTGTTGGTTCTCTCGTTTGTACTAGGTGTTTCGTTTGTGGTACTTCAATATTTTGGGTGGACGACACTATTTGAACGGGGGGTGGATTTCAAGGCAAATGTCAGTGGATCATTTTTCTACTTGATCACTGGCTTGCATGCTCTGCACATCATAGGGGGTATAGCGACCTTCATCGTAGCGATGATACATGCTTTTACTTTGCCCTATGTAGTTACAGAAAAAAGAAGAATCAGATTTCTATTAGTTGTGCTCTACTGGCACTTTGTAGATTTCTTATGGATATACTTATTAGGGTTTTTATTATATATTAAATAGAAATAGATCAATGGCAGACACAATGGCACATACTGATCACCATATTGATCATCTCGATGATCATCACGGTCAGGAGGAGAGTACCAAGGAGTTATGGTCCGGTGGGAAGCAGCCTTTCAAGGCGAGCTATGGTAAGTTGATGATGTGGTACTTCTTGGTTTCTGATGCTTTCACCTTTGCAGGTTTTCTGATTGCATATGGGACATTGAGAATGAGTATGCCGACTTGGCCAGTGCCAGATTTTGTATTCAGTGCTTTTCCAGGAGGCTTTCACCACAAGCCGTTATTATTTGTGACAGTAATGACTTTTATACTATTGTTCAGTTCATTTACTATGGTGAGAGCGGTGCAGGAAGGGCATCAAGAGAATAGGAAAGGCGTGGTGTTCTGGATGGTATTGACTATAATAGGTGGTATAGGTTTCCTATCGTCACAAGCTTGGGAGTGGACAACTCTGATCAAGGCAGAGCACGTAGGAGTAACGGTTAATCCTTTCAGTGCTCATACAGAACACGGCCGCTATCTTGAAGGAGATGGCCACGATATAGAAGCGGGTATGACTTTCGCTCCTGATACAAAGGCAGCCAGTTATCTTATACATAAGCACGATGGAGAATGGCATAATCTTAAATATGAAGTCACTGATGAGAATTATAATCCCATACGTGATGAAAATGGTAATAAGGTTGTCAAAGAACAAGCTTTCGGGCCAAAAGCCTTCGGTGCATTATTCTTCTTTATCACAGGGTTTCATGGATTTCACGTTTTATCTGGCGTTTTATTCTTGATCATCATATGTGTCAATTCTGCTACGGGATTGTATGCCGCGAGAAAAAATGGCTATGAAATGGTCGAGAAGATTGGGCTTTATTGGCACTTTGTCGATTTGGTTTGGGTCTTTGTGTTCTTAGTCTTTTATCTAATATAATCAGCAGCAACAAGTAATAAGTTATGGGTCATTTGACATACGAACAATCTAAAAAGACAGCTTACAAGATTATCACCATCCTTGGGATAATCACGATAAGCGAGGTAATCTTTGCGTTACTGGGTAAGGGCTATCTAATAGATGGTGTACATTTTAATGAAACGTTGATAGCAGCTGTGATGATCATCATGAGTATTGTAAAGGCGTATCTGATCGTCTATGAATTCATGCATATGAAATATGAATTACCAGGTATGGTAAAATCAGTACTTCTACCATTAGGCCTTTTAGTATGGGCCATCATTGCATTCTTAGCTGAAGGAAATTACTGGAGAAACAGTCGAGGTGGCATCAAGGACAGGAATCAAGAAGAGATTGAGATGATCAGCAAGCCCAAGGTTGCGTCTGAGCCGGTTGAGATTCCTAAACCTTCTGGGCACTAAATGCGTTTGAACTAAAAGAAATATCAGGCCAACAGAGTAATTTTCCGTTGGCCTTTTTTAATAAATATGAAGTATCTAAAAAGTATAGTAGTCATTACGATGTTGTTCGCATTACCTGCGGCTTCATGGTATTTTTTGCAATCAGGTTTGAACTGGAGAAAAGTCAAAGCGAAAGAACTGGTTCCTAAAAATGAGGTGATAGACTTGGAAAAATTACATTCAAGTTCACATCCACTTGCTGCAAGATTACAAAGTAGCACTACTTTACTCAAAGTCGAAGGTCCCCAATCAAAACTTGATAAAGATCTCGTGGATCAGTTCAAAGATGCTTATACTTTCCAAGCCATATATCTGGGCACAGACCAGCAGTTACAACCTGCAGATCAAATTGTCAATGGTCAGTTTAATTACTTACTCATAGATACCTCAGGTCAGGTAAGACAAACCTACATAGGCACCGATCAAGAAGTGATGACCAGAGTGGTAGAAGACATAGCACTGATCTTACCGCAACGAAAACCAAAGGATATCAGAATGAAGAATAACCCTGAAATAGATTAATCCTGATGAAAGAGAATATCGCCTTGCTTAGTACCTTGGATAAGATTGCTTATGTGCTTTCTGTTGTTGTGATCGGTATAGTCATAGCGATGAGACCCGCTGATCGTTTTCCTGTGGAATTTGATACAAGCTGGATGCCCGCTTTCCATGCCTTGGTAAATACTTTAGCTGCAGTATGCTTGATTTTAGCACTTTTTTTCATTAAGAAGAAGAATATTACTATGCATCGCAATATGATTTTTGCTGCGATGTTTTGTTCATTTCTTTTTCTCTTGTCTTACGTAGGCTATCACTTTACGACACCAGAAACCAAGTATTGTGGAGAAGGTTTTATACGGAATGTTTACTTTTTCATACTCATCACTCATATAATTCTGGCAGGAACTTCATTGCCATTCATACTTTTAACCTTTAACAGAGGTATAACTTATAGCGTGAAAAAGCACAAAAAGATGGCTAGATGGGTTTACCCAATTTGGCTTTATGTTATGATAACAGGCCCCGTAGTCTATTTGATGTTAAGACCTTGTTACAATTTCTAGCGGTAGTATTTTATGCATTAACTTTATGTCGATGAATAAATTTCAGAGCTTAATTTTCACTTCATTCATTATCCTATTGTTTGTACTTGTTGCAGATGGAGAACTTTCGGGACAATGTCCTATGTGCAAGATGTCGGCAGAGCAGAACCTCAAAGATGGGGGAACTGCAGGCAAGGGACTCAATAAGGGCATATTGTATATGCTGACTATTCCTTACATGTTAGTCGGTGGTCTAGGTTTTTTATGGTGGAAAAACAGGAGGCGTTTAAGCGATGAGATTTATGAGCAACCATTTTCTGACAACTAGAAAAATTTAAATTATGAGACTACTTACATTTTTAGCTCTGGCATCCTCATTCTTTTTCATCTCTTGCAATGATGATGATCCTATAGATGATCTTCCTGCTTGCGTCAAAGAAAAATTTGATACGTTTAAAGATGAAGCCTGCTCAGGCGGACTCATTGCTGGAGGAGGAAATTTAGTCAAATTCCGATTCCGAACTGAAGAAGTTTATTGTTTTAATTGGGGTAGCTCTTGTGCTGAGGGTAGAGAAAGGGTTATAGAAATTTGGAGTGTGGATTGTGATGTGATCTGCCCTTTAGGCGGTCCTGCTGGTTTAACTTCTTGTGATGGAGTACCATGGGAAGGCAATGCAGTGGAGCTGGAAACCATCTGGCAGAATTAGAGACGGTGCACGAAATTAAAGTATAAAGTAAAAACAGAAAGGGGATGCAGTTGCTGCATCCCTTTCTCTATTTTTATAAGCAAAGTATAACTAGAATTTTATTCCATAACCGATACTTCGATTCCATCCAAGGTGTTTCCCGCCAGCATCTATTACAAAGTCTGAACCTACTAGATCTGTAAATGAATGTTGTATCCTGCTTCCAGTTTTAATTTCCCTTATCCGTATGCGATTCGGTACCTAGTATAGCTTGGCCATTTACTTGAGTTCTATTATAATTATTGGAGCACAGTTTCAAGGCCGTACTACTTACGTTCAGGTCAAAGAATGCTGCTTGGGCTTTGGTTTCCAGTTCGCCATTGAGTGCATAAGATACAGGTGGTCCTATACCAAGGTAAGATGTAGCAAAGCTTCTAGGGATGTCAATTTTCAGTTTGATTGTGGCAGGCAGCGTCAACAATGTAGAAAAAGAATATTCCTCGAATTAGGAATTTTCTGAAAAGTGCTATATATTTAGATTAATTATATATGTTACTTCAACATATATACTCCCAAAAACTATTCAAAATCCATCCATTTAGAATTTGCTATTCTAAAAACAGTAGGGGACCTTCCATATGAGAAGGTCCTTTTTGTATTAAGGAAGCTGGTTCCGAATCCTACTTTTTCATAAAAAATTTTGTTTATCTATTTAGGAAGGAGAAGTCAGAGATTACGTTATCGGTGTATGGGCATCTGCAAGCAGAGCTGCAATCAAGACACTTAGTTGAGGAAATGCTGCGGAGTACTCTGGTGATTGGATTCAGTTTTCAAGAATGGGGAGGTCTCTTGACTAATTCATTATTAGATGTATCTAGATACTCTTTATTCTGATTACTGTAAAGAAAATGCTTGCCCAAGCTATTATTAATACCAAGCCACCCAAGGGTGTAAGTAGACCTATGATTTTCGGAATAGATATTCCCATTAAGGACTGCAAAGAGAGTAGGTACAAGCTACCTGAAAACAAAGTGATCCCGGCCAGAAAATAGAGGCCTACGTAGAATAGTCCCTTGATCCTATATATGCGGTATAATAGCGCGGTGCCAAACAAGGCCAGCGTATGATAGAATTGGTAATTGACCCCAGTCTTATATGCACTGAGTGATTTTTCTGATAAGCGCTCTGCAAGAAAGTGACTACCAAAGGCACCCATAATCACTCCAATAGCGCCTAGAGCGGCGGTGATGAGTATTAGAATTTTAAACTTAGAGTGCATTTTTTGATTTGATATGCCAAGCTATTTCTTTTTGTCCACTTTCTCTAAGTAAGTCATTTGTTTTTGAGAAGTGCTTGCAATCATTGAATGCGTTTCTGGCTAGAGGGGAGGGATGCGCTGCTTCCAGTATATGATGTTTGGAACTGTCTATGAGCCGCTTCTTGCTTTTGGCGAAGTTGCCCCAAAGCAGAAAGATGAGCCCTGATTTCTCAGAAGACAATTTACTTATAACCTTATCCGTGAATTGTTGCCAACCGACCTTCTTGTGTGAACTTGGTTTTTTGTGCTCTACAGTAAGAATGGCATTGAGTAGCAGCACGCCTTGTGTCGCCCAGCTGGTCAGGTCTCCATGGTCTGGTATCGGATGTCCTAGATCTCTTTGTATTTCTTTGTAGACATTCTTTAGAGATGGAGGTACTCGGACCTCAGCAGGTACTGAGAAGCTGAGCCCCATGGCTTCGCCCGGGTTATGATAAGGGTCTTGGCCTAGTATGATAACCTTTACAGAATTTAAATTGGTTAGCTCAAAGGCTTTGAAAATCAATTCAACTGGCGGGTAGATTTGCTTGCCCTGTTGCTTTTCAGCATTGAGAAACTGCCATAACTTTATGAAATATTCTTTAATGAATTCTTCAGCGAGCATAGCTCTCCATGAGGCTTCTAGCTCTGGTTTTATTGCCATACAACAAAGGTAGTTCTATGATAATTATTAATGATGAAAAATAATCGGCTTAATGATAGAACTTTGATTACTCGTTCCCAACTCCAAACTGGAATTGCTTGCGGGTAAATCAGAGATATCAATATTCGGCGAAGTAGTGTTTATTGTTTTCTTACTCTTGAGTCCATAGTCTCTATCATGGAGAGATAGTGACTGAGGTCATTCTCTTCTGGATTAGAAGAAATTAAATTTTCTGTTGGGTTGTGAAAAGGGGAGTGAGGCACATTGTGAGCCAGCCATAAGAACCATGGTTGATTTTGATTATTGATCCAATTGATGGATTAATTTGTCAGGTCAGTAGTGACGTAGGTCTGCAAATTTTCACTGATGCCATTAGTGACTTTAGCCCAGTCAAAAAAATCTCTTACCGCTCCACCGATAGAACCAGTATAATATTGTATGCCATGTGTGCTCGGATGATCTAGATCGGGAGAGGAGGAAAGATGCCATATACCAATAACGGCATTGGCGTATATGCCAGGGTTATTTTCTTCCATTCTGAGGAATAGTGACTGATGCTCGAGTCCTACAGTTCCTGGTACTCCAGTCACGCCAGTTTTGGCGCCATATTTTCCAGTCATGATAGCTGCTCGGGCTGGGGTGCACAGAGGGGCAGACAATACATACATTACTGAAAGTAATTCCATTTGCACGAAGAGAGCAACCTAAGTTTGAGATTGATTCTGGAGACAGGTTTAACTTAGGCTTGACACCGAATCTTAGTGTCAGGGTGGTGTGGTGATAAGTAAGTCCAGAGCAGAATGTCCAAAAAAAATACTAAAATTTTCTGCTTATCACTCCAGCCCCACTATCTCAAATTTTCGTTCGATACTATTACCTAACTCATCTACTAGTACCAGCAAGTGCTTTCCCGCTGCTTCATCGATTACCATACTATGCTCTCCTTCAGTCACTCCGAGGTAAGTATCATTGACATGCCAAAACAATTTGGTATCTGGTTCCTGATGTACTATTTTGAATATGGCTGTTTCTTTCTCTCCATCTCCATCAGTCGGTAAGAATATTTTGGCTCTGGCTTTGGGGTAGATGAAGCGCATCAGTACATCTTTTGATTCTCCATTACAATCGGACCTGAAAGGGGGTAACGACTTATATTCAGGATGGTGTTTGGAATAGAAGTATGCGGCATCGGGGGGAAGAACCATATAGCTTTTTCTTTCAGTTTGGGATAGTGAGGCACATTGGCTATTAACTCTATGCCCATCTCTATCCAAGCATATTTTATGGTGGTAAGGACAACTCAGTCCAGCAGTTGTAGAAATTTGAAATACTGTGTCAGCTATTGTACAATTTTTGCCAGCAGCATAACCAGTCTCTCTGCAGATCGCCAGCTCTTCCAAGTCATCTAGTGGCTCTTCAAAACTTCCGGGATGCTCTAAATGGTTAAACACGTCAAATAATATGGGTGCCGCTTTCTTGACTCCTACAAGTCCGTGCTTGCCCTCACCATCCGCATTACCCACCCATACCCCAATAGTGTAGCGAGGACTGACTCCGATGGCCCAAGCATCTCTGTGCCCATAACTCGTGCCCGTTTTCCAAGAAATATCTCGTGCTGCTTGGAAAGATTGCCAGTCGCCTTCTTCGTCAGGGCGACTTACTTTTGTCATTGCCTGAAAAGTATGATAAATTGCCGCTGCGGATACCAGTGTCGGTGTATGGCTATAGAGGGAGGCAGTTGCTTCTTTTGTAAAAATGGTTGCAGGATGCAGATCCTCCGCTGCATATTTACTTTGATCATTATTGAACCTCATCAAGATTCTGCCCAAGCTCGCATAGGCACTAGTCAACTCCCATAGATTAATTTCTGCACCTCCTAGGATTAAGGTTAGGCCGTAGTGATCCGCAGACTTATCGACAGTTGTGAAGCCTTGTTGCTGTAACTTGTTTTTGAAACGGGATATGCCATACGTTTTCAAGAGTTCTACAGCGGGCACGTTAAGAGACTTAGCCAAAGCTTCGTCAGCTTTTAGAGCGCCTAGGAATTTCTTATTGTAGTTTTTGGGAGTATAGCCATTGTATTGAATAGGAACATCTAGGACGAGTCCATGAGGTGCTATAAGTCCATCATCCAGTGCATAGGCATGGAGCAGTGGCTTCAGTACGGAACCAGAACTTCTGGATGCTTGTATCATATCCACAGCTACTTCTGATTGTGCATTGGGGCTATTACCCACATAGGCTAGCGTAGCGCCTGTCTTGGTGTCCAGCACGAGAATGCCTAGGTTCTGGATATCAGATTGTTGGAATTCTTGTGAAAATAGTTCGGCTGTCTGCAGGGTGGAATTTTGAGTTTTTCTATCAATGGTTGAAGTGAATTTTGATTGGTCTTTGTTTTGATTGAAGGCATACTCTAGCAGATGCGGCGCTTTTCTGGGTAGGGGTTGTGGCTTAGTGGGTAGGTCTTCCAGTAGGGCCAATTCATAATCCTGCTCAGATATTTTTTGCTCATTAAATAGTTTTAAAAGTAATCTGTCTCGTTTGGCTCTTAAGCTTTTTCTGTTTCGTCCAGGGTGCATCAGTGCAGGAGCGTTGGGGAGGACTGCCAGTAAGGCTGCCTCTGCAAGGCCTAAGCGTTCGGGCGATTTACCATAGTATCTCCAACTCGCAGCCTCCAGCCCGACCACGTTGCCACCGTAGGGTGCATGGCTGGAATGCAAGGCCAATATTTGTTTTTTGGAAAAAAGCACTTCGAGCTTTATAGCCATACCCATCTCAATTATTTTTTGTGGGATTGTCCTCGGTGTATGGCCTCTTGACATTCTACATACTTGCATCGAGAGGGTGGAAGCGCCACTGACAATTCTCTTTTCTTTGAAGTTTTGTTTTAGTGCTCTAGCTAGCGCCCTGAAATCTATACCAAAGTGCTTATAGAATCGTTTGTCTTCAAAACTCAATATGGCCATCTCATAATAAGGCGGAATACTGTACAAAGCAGGGAAGCGCCATTGTCCGTCCTCCGCTATTTTACCACCCAGTAGCTGGTCGTTATTGTCGTATAGGATCTTACTCACTGGATGAGTGAATTGTACCGAAGGTGAAAATATTATTCCCAAAAGCAATAGAAAAACTGCCAGGATCAGACCTATCTTTATTTTCTTTTTCATCGCGAGCTATTTACTTACTTCTACCCATTGCCCTGCAGACTTGGCTTGGATCTCGTTGTCATACATGGCTTCCACATACGTACCAGGTAGATAAAAGCGTCCAGCATAAGTAGCCGTCAGTATATTCAAATACTTGACTGAGGTTTTGCCTTTGATATCGAAGAAAGTATTTACACGGTCATCTCTTATATCTCTATATTCGTAGTTGGATTCTTTGGGTAGGTTACCTTGACCGCCCATTCTCTGATTTTGTATTTCCCAGCCCGATGGAAAAATTTGGTTGAGTACGAGTTCTTCTATGTCGTACCCTCGAGTCCCGAGGTTTTTTATATCTACTTCCACTAAGAAATCTGTTCCTTGCTTAAGCTGTGTAATATCGAGCACTTTGCCCTCCAGTGTCTTATACTTGACATCCATGGTGATATGTTTACTGCTGGCTTTATCACTTGTTCCAGGTGGTTTCTGACCAGAGACAATCAATTTGGTATAGAGAACGCCAGAGCTCTTGTTAACCAACTTGACATTGTTTCCTATAGTTTTCTGTTCAGAGAGTTCTATTGTGGCTATGGGTTTAGCTGTTGTGTATTGTTTAGCAGCCTGCGCTCCTTGATTCCATTCGAAATTGATTTCCCCTTTGGGATGAGCTGCAATATATTTACCCACACCTAGTAGGGCAAAGGCAGTTGATTGTGTGGAGTACCATCTCCAGGAATTTAATTGCTTGCTGATAAGATTGACTAGATCCAAGGCTTTATCTTCTGCTTCCATGATGGTCAAGGCCTCTAATATAATGGACTGGTCTCTGAGCTCACTGCCATAGCTATAGCCAGTTTCATTGTAGGGCTTTACCTCAATACTAAGGCTGGCGAGCAAGGTTCTTGCAACTTCTTTCTTGCCTATGAGTGCATACGCTGCTGCTAATAGATGCTGAGAAGGATTAGATAGTTTCTTTTCATTTCTCAATCTGTTCATTGCGCCTATTTCTGGTACACCAGCTTTAGCCAGCAAGTATAATCTATAAGCCTGGTTCAGGTTTTTGTGGTGGTAGGATTGGTATTGTGATTGTGGATAATTATTACTGTGATTACTGATAAAGCTCTGAAGTTTGGTCAGCATTTCTGATGGTATGAAGTAGCCTTTTTCTTTGGCTTCCAATAGAAAGTGGTAGGCATAGCTGGTACCCCAGTCACTCGTGTCAAAATTACCTATCCAGTAGCTGAGGCTACCGTTTTGGACCTGGAACATGGAGAGGCGTTCTATGCCTCGCTGGATATTTTTTTCTATTTTAAATATCTTTTTGGTACTCAAATCACTTATCTCACTAAGGTAGAGCTGTGGAAATACTGAAGAGGTAGTTTGTTCTACACAGCCGTAAGGGTAGCGTATCAGATAGTTCAATCTTTTGTCTAGATTGATCGGTAAAGTGTTGCTGACTTCAAGGACTGCATTATTTGTTCCCTTAGTTCCAAAGTACTTTAGCTCTGCTGCCCAGCTTTGATTCGGCTGGATGACTTTCTCTATGACTGCTGTTGTGATGGGATTGGGATTCCTAATTTCTATCTCCACTTCATCTCGACTTGATTCAGCACCACTGGCAGCCCTCAAAGATACTTTGGATACGCCGATTTCGTTTCCTACTGTTACCTTGAAATCACTGAGTTTGTCACCTTGTTTATTGAACTCCAGTTGGTTATTGCCGGGGCCATCAAGTGCAATAGGGCCAGTTGCGCTGAAGCCGACCTCTACTTTTCTGATGTTGTCTTCCATCACAAATACATTGGCAGGGATGGACAGTGTTTCTCCAGGTCCCAGAACTCGGGGTAGGGTCGCTTGTATCATTAATGGTTTTTTGACTTTAGTTGTTTTTTCAACTTTACCATATTGTTGTAGATTCCTGGCGACCACCATAGTCCTCACTGCTCCGACGTAGTTTTCGATTTTGATTCTATGCTGTGCTGTCTGACCCGCTGCTAATCTGAAAGGACCGAGGTGTTTTACGACTGGTTTGAATCTATTGGCCTTTGCGGCTTTATTGGCATTTTTGTTAGCAGCATCCCCCCCTATGGAAATAAGTTTGTCCATAGCAGCACCATAACCACTGAGCACCAGATCATAGAGGTCCCAGGTCTTGATGCCCAGCGCTTGCTTAGCGTAGAAATGTGCCCAAGCATCTGGTGTCTTGAATCTTGTAAGTCCTAGTAGACCTTCGTCTACCACGGCAACGGTATAGTGCATGGGTTGGCCGTTTTCTTCAGATATCTGTAGGTTAAAGTGTTCATCTGGTCTGACTTCTGAGGGAACGGCTATGACTGGACTAAGGGTAGTGGCGGGATCTACTACTTTAATGGCTGCGACACCATACATTCTTAGTGGCAGATCATTTTCTTTTTTGCTATGCTGCTGTACCAGTGTCGCATGTATGTAGACATTTGGACTCATCTCAGAGGTGCATGGCAATTCTATTTCTGTAAGATCTCCAGTGGACTCCACCCAGAAAGCAGATAAGACACTGGAGCCATTTTCTACAGAGACGAAAAGTTTAGAATTATTGTTGCTCGGGATCTTGGTCTTAATGGTTTCTCCTAGTTCGTATTCTTTTTTGTCAGTTTTGAAGTTCAAGAGTTGTGGACCTTCTCTTTCTCCCTGATCAGACCAGTTTCTGCCTGTATAGAACATTCCTCCTGTACAATGGCCAGATTCTTCGTCACAGATTCTTATCATATAATTACCATATTCTGCCTCTAAGTCTACGACATACTCGGCCATTCCTTGGCCGTCAGAGTTAATTTTGTCCTTGACAACAGCGCCATTATGTAACGCAGTATTGTAATTATATTTATTTCTATTGCCACTGTCATACCACCAGCTCCACCTGGCCTCGTAAATGCCTAGGCTCAATTTTCTATTTGGGATAGCTTGACCTTGTGGATCGACTGTTTTGAATTTAATTTTATCAGTTCCCTCATTGGATATGAAGTAGCTACCCCATCTAGTCTGTGGAATATTAATGCCGACATAAGATTTATAGAGGTCTGCGGATACTGAGATATTATCTTCGCTGAAGTTGCCACTTTTTTCATAGACTCGGGTTTTGATATTCGCTTGCAATTTGCCGGCAGGTAACCATTCGTCAGAAGATTTGATCTGAAATTGAGCTTTCCCTTGCTCGTCAAGTTGACCATCAAACACATTCAGAGGTATACTCTGTATTTTTCTGGCTGGATCATCAAAGACATAGTCGGAGGAATTCTTGAAAGTAGTAGTAGCGCCAGCTAATTGTAAGTCTACTTTTGCCTTGAGTCCATCAGCCTTTGCGCCATGCAGCCAAGCACTGCTGAGGTTCAACGTTGCTTTATCATACAACGTCAAATTATTTTGAGGTATCTCAAAATCTATCTTCAGTCTATTCGGCTTTACTGTTTCCACCTTCAGTGTCTTCGTGAATTTCTGACTCCCTACTGTGGCTGTTGCTCTCCAGTTACCTGTAGGATCTGCGGAGCTGGTAGGCACTGGAAAATGATAGATGTGACCAAGATTTGATTTAGTGATTTTAGAATACTTCTTATTACTTCTGCTATCTATTAGCTCGAATTTGATCGGATGATCTGGTGGCAGGGACAGATTAGCGTCTTCGAGAATAAAATTCAAGAATAGGGTATCGCCAGGCCGCCATACACCGCGCTCACCATATATCATTCCATCCAGGCTTTTGTTTTTTGTCTTACCAGAAACTTCGAATTCGCTCAGACTGTTGGCATATCTTTCTTGTAGGTTCAAATATCCAAAACTGCCTGAATGTTGCGCTATGATGAAGCTAGAGGGTTTCTTCAGTTCTATCTGAGCTAGGCCAATGTCATCAGTCGTCGTACTGGCTAAGAGTTGTTTCTGGTAATCATAGTAAGCTATTTTTACACCAGAAAGTGGTTCTATGGTTTTGAGATTTGTGACGGTTACAGTGCTGACGTTGTCTTTCCCATGTTTGGCTATGATCCCGAGATTGGAGGCTAGAATATTTCTATTGATGAATTTACTGGGCTGGTAGTAAGCAGGGTGACAAGGATTTTCTCTTTCATTCCAATTCGTGTGATTATAATAGTCCAATATGCTTTGTTCCTCTTCCAGCTGTATACGATATGTTTCCAGACCATTATTTGCGCAAGCATAATTACTTACATCTGATTGGTCGAAGCCTACTCTTACTTGATAAATTGCACCGGGGTCAGTATTGATAAAATCTTTCAGGTTCAAGGCTATTCTTCTTTCTTCTACGCTTTCATTACCAGTGTAATCATATAGATTTATTTTCTCTCTGTGTATGACTTTTCCTACGGTATGTCGATTACCTCTCTGGTCGAGCTGACCATATTGTAGATATTGAAGTACATTATCTTGATAGATCTTGTAGATCTCTATTGTCACTGAATTTAGATTGCTGGCGAGAAAGGGAAATATGATTTCGTCGCTATCGGGGATTATGATGCCATCACCTATGAGCTTTACCGTGGGCTTAAGAGGCTCTATGGATAATGTAATGTTGCGTCCTTCTTTCAGCTGGTCCCCGTCTTTTCTTCTGATGTTTTCAGAAATGACCAGAGTGAAAGGTGAAGGTAATTTCTTACTGTAATTTATGCGGAGTTTGCTTCCTGCTTTATCTATTTTGAGTTTGCCAGGATAATCCTTTATCGTCGCTAGTCCTGTCAGATTTTGTGAGAGATCCAGTTGATCTGAAAACGAAACTATAATGGTTTTTTTGTCAGTTTCATCTATCTCTGCATTGATGACTTTAAAAGTGCCTACGGGTAGTATATTAATTGTGTGAGTACCTTTTTGGGTGCTGCCATATTTGGACCCATCCCAAATTACATTAAGTACTGATTCTTTTTTCTGTCGTTCTATATTTTCTATAGTGAATTGTCTGCTTTTTTTTCCATAGTGGTCCCAGTTGATGACTAATTTTTTGTTTCCTTTCTGGGCCACCGTCAGCATTTTTTCCACTTTAGTATTGTCTATTGCATTGTTAGAATTTACTCTGCCTGTGACATTCAGTGAACGATCATTTGTAAATGAGCCATACTGGATGTCATCCAATTTAATGTTGAGATTCAGTGGACTGGTATGGTAGCTCAGAGAAATGGTTTCGAATTCTGTCGGCACTTTAGGAAATATTTTATCTACCGCGATATGAAAAGTGTAATCTCTGTCATAATCCAATAGTTCTGAAGGTTCGAAGACCAAAGTAGCACCATCTTTCCAATAGGCTTTCCCGGGCACATGTGGATTACTCTTCAGGATATCCGAACCCACTGAGCTGCCGATGAGTCCTGCTTCTACTACATAGCTCGAGAATCTGAATTGTAGACTTTCATCTATGTCTATTCTCTGATCGGTGTAGCTGGAAAGATACTTTCCAGCCCCAGCCAGTAATACGTTAGGAGTGGTAGGGCTGCTATCTGGAGTATTACAGCCTATGAGTAATAGGCAGATGATATAGCTCAGTTGACGCATGGTGATAGTTTAGCTGTTTATTAATATTAGCTAAGATGGATTCTATTGCTAGTAACTATATCTCTAAACTAGTAAGTGTATTTGAAAATCGAGTATCCGTTAGCTAATAATTATCGAATTCATCATTGAAGCATAGTAAGATTTCAGGTTCTGTACTTAATATCATAGGATACCACTTCTGCGAGCTGGTCTACTGCGCGACTGCACGATGCTATTCTGTCCACTAACTCTCTAATGTAGAACCGCTTCGCCTGTTCTGCTGCCTGATGCTGTGTGGCACTCTGACTTCCTGAAAATATAACCAATACTTATCGCATTAATAGCTGCTGCGGGTACAGCTTCCTTCAGGGCTGTGGCAAGTGAGCTGCTGTCATTGCTTTTAGCTATTTAAAAATTTTATTCAGCTAGGAGAAGCTGGACTCTGCTTGTATGGAAAGTATCTCTGCAACCGCTCGGTCATATACTTCTACGGTCTTGGCTTTCTTGATTTTCTTGACCAGCTTAGTAGGATTAGAGAAGCAGGTGGCGAAGTACTTCCAGTAGTGGAGCATCTTCATAATGACTGCTTTTTCGCCCTTGAGCTTCTGTTCGTACTCAGTAAAGAGGCGGTCATGGAATTTACTGAAAACCGTGATTCGGTCTTCTGGATAGTCTTCAGTTTCTGCTTTTATCATACTCGGCAGGAAGGGATCAGCTATCAGCCCTCGGCCCAGCATCCAATGCTCAATGGAGGGAAAACGTTCTTGCATTTGTCGGAAAATGGCCACACTCGTTATGTCACCATTATAATAAAGTGTATGTGGGCTGTGATCCACACAGGCTTGGAAGCCATCGAGATCCACACCACCGACATAGAGTTGCTTACCTATGCGTGCATGAATGCCTATGCTCTTAATCGGGTACCTGCCGAGTACGGGGAAGGTATCCAAAATCTCCCTGCAATGTTCATAACCCATACGCATCTTCATGGATACGATGATGTCACTTTCTGAATGGACTCTATCCAGTATGCAATCTATCCTTGCTGGATCAGCGATGAGACCGGAGCCCATGCACTTATTCGTTACCATGGGGTAGGGGCAGCCCAGATTCCAGTTGAGTTCACTATAGCCTAGACTCTTGACATATTCCGCGACGAAAAGGAATTCATCTGCGTTATTCGTCATGACTTGTGGGATGACGTTGAGGGTGGAGTTATGCTTGGGCTGAAGATCTTTCTGATAACCGGGCTTGATGATCATCTTGCCATTGAGCCGAATGTAAGGGGCATAGTAGGTATCTATGCCACCGAAATGTTTGTGTACCGCATTACGAAATCTGTAATCAGTGAATCCTTGTAGGGGGGATGATAGTAGGGTAGGCATCAGTTACAAAAATAAACAACTTAGCCTAGGCTGCTGATGGACTTGTGCACTATTAACGGCTCAGGCCAAGATTGCTAGTCTATTTATCGGATTGAAACGATTATTATGGGAAGAAATTATATTCTGGTACCTAAACAACGCAGCTGCCTGGAGCCAAGTCTGTCCTTTGATTGCGCTCTGAAAGTAAGAATATATTATCGGGCAAGCAACAGTTGTGATTGTGAACTCACGACCTTAAAAGTCCAAGGTTGTATAATGGCACAATAGAAGAGACGGGCTAGTATCAATGGTCTAGGTGCAGCTGAATAGGTATGAAAGTGTGGTAATCCGCTAGTCGTCCTTTACCGCTAGGATAGTTTAGTTGCAAGTACTGTTTCAATTTCAGCTATTTTAGTGTAAGGGCGGCTGGAATTATTTATTAAATTGTTATGAGGATAATTTACGTGAATCAACTTAGCTCACATATATTTAACAACCCTACTGAGTATGAGAAGCTATGAATATTGTAAGCAAATGTGTCTGGCAATAATTTTTTTCGCGTTATGACGAACATTGATAAAATATATAGGTTTTCGTATATGAGAAAATATCAACACCTAGTAGAGAGTGCTTATTTTCGGTTTTTCGAAAAACATTGATGCAATGAACCTTGCAAGTTAAAAGTAAATGAAAATATCTGAGTTTATAAAAAAAACTTACTGCAGCTCAAAAGAAAGCGGCTAAGCCATTTCTCAACAAAGTCAGGGAGCTGGAGGAAGATGGTCCTGGAAATTATGTAGCCTTTGTGGATGATGGCCCTGAGTCGAGAGACCTTAAGTTGACACTAGATCGTAAGAGTTTACATCTATTGGAGTTTAGTTGTGATTGTCGGTCCCGAGCCAAATTCTGTGGACATAAAGTTGCAATGTTACAAGCGATCACCAAGGGGGACTTGGATTCCAGATCCAGTATTACTAGAAAGATCGTCCATAAAAAATTGTCACCAGGAGAGCAGTTGCTCAGAGAAATTGATGATGATGGCAAGGTACTTGCGTGGCTAGGGTCTCAGATCGGAAAGGACAAGATATTGGAACTGGCACTGCGCAATGCCTTTCTTCATGAACCTGTGGAAGTATCAGACAAGACTATAATTGAAAAATATGCTGAGTCTCGTAAGGCTGTGCTCGGAAGACGCAAGACAGCAGCACTCAATGAAATCCCCAAACTGCTGACTCTGCTCAAACCGCATATGGCGGAAACGCTTTCTTATGCTTTCAAAAATTGTGAACAACATGGGTCGATAAAAATCCTAGACGTAGCCTTGAAGATTTTCGAAGAGATATATTTTCTATCTAAGAAAAAATCTGTTCGATCTCTTACTTTTTTTAGAAAGCTTGTCGTCTCCTGTGCAGATCAGATCGAAGCGAAGAATAAGATCCTGAAATCCTTTCTACTTATGGTTGTGAATCTTAAACATAATAATGTGGAATTATTTGATATGGCACAAATACTCATAGAGGTTTCTGGTTCTCGTATGAACAAACCAGATTTGACCGAGGTGACTAGAGCTGCAGTCAAGAAGATTGACTTTCATTGTGTTGCTGAGAAAAATCTCATTAAGTATGTGAACATGTCGTTTAAGCACGGTGTATTTGCTGATTGTCAAGATTTGTTCGGGATGGTTTACTATAAAAACAAGTATAATTTTGCTGTGCTGGACAAGCATTTGGCTTTGGGTAATTATGATTACATAGTAGAGGCTTGCCTTGACATAATTGGTAATTATATAGCTAAGTATCAGTATGATTATTTTCTGTATATGATAAAGACTGCTGACCTTTCTGGTGATAGGGAATTGATATGGAATTGCAGAGTGACAAAATTCCATTCTTTTCCCAGTTTTTCTGAGTTCCTATTCATGTATGAGACAAAACAAAGTAAAGAGGAAGTAGAAGAGTTGGAAGAGTTAATGGATGAGCTTGTCATAAATGGCAATTATAGTCATTACCTCGTATATGTACAGATAAAGTTCTATTACTGGAATGAGACCAAGAACTATGATAGTATTTTATCGAATATAAGAGACCACGAGACCTTGACTACGGCTTTACTCTATCTGGATGAATTATGGGAATATGACAAGTTAGCTTTCATAAAAGCAGCTCTTTATGCGATAGGCCGGAAACGGTATCATTTTGATGATGAATTCAAATTGGAATTTGCACAGTCTCTAAAAACTAAAATAACTGAATACGGAAGTGTAAAGAAACTTGCAAAGGATAAAGAACTAGCTAAGGTTGTTTTACAGTTAGAAGAGGAATTAGCTATCTGAATAGATTAAGGAATTCCAATCGGAATAGGGTTTTTAACTATCAATTGAAATTTTACGCCACCAGGGTTCTCTACCATTTGTGTATGACTCGTATACTGCCATTAGTAAGAATGTAATGGAATTAAGTGCAGCTAAGTTATGCTTTATGGTTTACAAGACTATGATTTTGACGATCGTCTCGACGTGATCTACTGTCATCACAGCAAATAACCAACCTTGAAAATCAGGATCAGGATAGATGACATTACCCTCCTGTCTGTGAGGTATAGTCTGACCTAGGCCATCTATTAAAGTCAATTTAGTCTCGTCAAGAGGGTAGTCGCCCTCAATAGTAAAATATCCGTCGCAGGGATTAGGGTATAAATTGATCGGGACTTCTTTCTGTATCACAGAAGTTGTGTTGCATTGGTTTTCCGATAACCATTGGAATGCATCTGCTAATATTTCATTTCTATTAAGGAAATCTATGGTATGTCCTACACCACTCATCAATTCTGTTTCTACACAAGCACTGTTTTCTTCAAGCGCTGCTAGCAATGGTTCGTATCTTACACTAGGTGAATCATTAGTGCCGTGAACTAAAAAGAAGTTTTGATCTTCGGCTGCCTCGATTAGACCATTCACTTCTGAAATATTGATTGCTGCACCTATTACAAGATATCCTTTGAATTCAGAGGTTCTTCTAAGACCATAAGTGTAGGTGGTTTTTGCTCCCCACGAAAAGCCCATGATATATTTTTCCATATGATCAATATTGTACCAGGTGCTTACAGAATCTATGAGTGTACTGGTAAAGGCGGTATCGATTGCATCATCTACTTTTCCATCAGAGCCACCATCTGGACAGACTAGTAACAGATTGTTTTCTTCAGCAAAGGTTAACAAAGTGTCTCGCCAAGCTGCTGCATCCCACCGATTTACATTAAATGGATGCAGACCTAGCATCATCGCTTGAGGCGTATTCTCATTGTAACTGCTAGGAATATATAAGGCGTACTTCTTATCTGGATCAGTCTGGAAAGCAAATGAGCCATCTACAACCTGGGCTGAAAGAAAAGTGCTCATGGCCATGTAGAGAAAGATGATTAGTTGAGTTTTCATATAAGCGAATTGTTATGCAAAGATGGTTCTTTAACTGGATTGAAATTGTCTTGTCACTTACTATATGGAAGGTCTGCACCCGTTGGCGTTGAAACCTTGATTTTATAGCTTAATAATCTGGATTAGCAGCAGCCAATGGGCAACCGAAAACACAACAAAAACAGCAATTACTGACACTATAACCAATCCAGTAAGCATAAATTTTTTCATATGCATTTAATTTTTAATTCGTCATGAAATATGAATCAAATCATAATTTTATGTTAACTATTGCCAAAAAAAATGCTTAACAGCAACCCTTCATCATGTGTCTAAGTGTTCCATCAAGCCTGAACAACTTTCCTGATCGACACAGCAGCAGGTATAAGGGTCCTCAGTCTCGCCTTTTATGAGTTTCGCGTCCTTGACTTTAAGATGCTGAGAAATCGTCGATGTTGATAGGGGTAGTTCTGCTACTATGTCACCATAGACTCAGCTCTAACTTGATTCTGAAAATATGTGAAGAGCTCAGTTTTACTCAAACCCATATCGCAATATTACGATGTATCTCTGATTCATCCAGATCAAGTGACTATTAGTGGTCTAACTTTGAAATAAATGCAATTTGTCGAGTAATTCTCCTAGCTTTGCGGGCTTTCAGCTATGTAAGCTAAAATATGGCTTCTGAATAAGCGAGAAGAACGGAGTCCTTCCTATCACAATTGATGACTTATCTCGCATTCACTACATTAAATAATTAAAAAATCATGAATACTAATTTCAAAGACTTGATGCTCAGAACCCTGGTCCTACTGTTTTCTGCCGTAGTTATTTTTCCAGCCTGTAACTCCAGTACTGCTGGTACCCAAGCTGCAACTATGTTAGCTGATGGACAATGGAGATCTGAATACATTCCAGCAAATACACAAGCAGGCACCTATGCAGCTTTGAATGTCTATTCCACTTCTACAGGGGAATTTTACCAACTGTATGCAAATGAAGGTGCTTGGCATAAGAATCCTAATTTTCCAGCTCTACCAGTTGCTGTCGATAAAGGCAATATCAGGATGGAATTCATGCCTGCTACTCTGGACCAGTTTGCTGGTATGAGCATCTATTCTGCAACTACAGGTGATTGGAAGCAATACTACTTGCAAAATAAAGAATGGATATTGAATCCCAACTTTCCTACACCTGCTATCAGCTTACCTAAAGGAAATTTACGAATGGATTTCGTTCCTGGTAGTCCTAACGGTGGACTGGCAGGGTTGAATGTTTTCTGTACTAAGACTAAGCAATTTGAAATGTTCTACTTGGATGAAAGTGGAGAATGGAAAATCAATACAGCTTTCCCGACGGCTAAGCAGATATAAGCTTTCTAATATTAAAAAATTACAAACCGGTCTTCTGAATAAGGGACCGGTTTTTTTTATTCACAGTCCGCATTCAGGTATCTTATGACTGCCTCTAACGTGGAAGGCTGCTGGATTTTCAAGATATTCTGCCAGACTAATTGTCCATCTTTCAGTTTTAGAAATATCTTATAAGTCCCCTTGCTTACCTCTGAGAGATCCAGACTCATATCATTTACGCCTTCTGAGAAACTGCCTAGAAATTCACTTTTGATATCCAGTTCGTCCATGTCTATGTCAGCACCATTTAATTCTTCTGGACTGAATGGCTGGGCAGAACACAAGTTTGGACAATCAACAGCAACAAACCAATAATCCGTGAAAGGCTTTTCACTTTTTATATTCAATTTGCTGATAGCAGGATTGGGATAGGCCAGTATGGCCAGATCTGTAGCTTGTACATCATTAGGGGATTTCCATGAGCGAATGACATTCCCTTCCGGATCATTAAATTGCAAACCTGTTGTCACTCCTATTTTATTTACATCAAGACAGGGTGACTCTGAGGCCAATAATGATTCTCCAGTAGGAGAGGGTTTGCAAGCACTTAGTAGAATTGTGATACAGACTAGTGGTAGATGAATGGATATGATTTTCATAGCAATCAGATTGGGAAAATAATGGATGTTCTAGAATTTTCTGACAACCATTAATATAGATTGATTGGGTCTTGCTCGCTATGAATGGCTTCGGTTTTGAATACTTTACGACAAATTATATATAGTGATGAGCATTTACTATATACTTATTCAGAGCACTGAGCATCTAACAGATCGAAGATTTCCATAGAAGGCGTGGGTTGAGCTGAGATGAAAAGGTTGTACCAGCTGAGATTGCCGTTCTCTTGTTCTACATATAGTTTGTGAAAACCTTCCTCAGTATTTCTTAATTCTAAATTTAAAGTTCCTGAAATCTGAAATTCACCTGTCAGTACAGCACGATCATCCAGTTCAGATTGAGTGACAATTGAATTTGGAGTTTGGCTGAGGTCTAATTTCTCTTCCGAGCAAGCTGCGTCACAGTCAGATGGAACCACCCATAATTTTATAAGCCCAGAACCACCATTTAAAGCAAGAACATCAACACAAGGATTGGGATAGAACTGAATTTCTGATTCTTCAGTGCTGTAGTCGTTCGGTGATTGCCATATTCCTAAGCTTTGGCCGTTAGCATCATAGAGGGAGAGGCCAGAAACTAAATCGCTGGACCACAGCTTGCATACTTCCTCAGTGGGATTATCATCTTGTTTGCAAGAAGATAGAATGGTAATAACAAGAAGTAGCCAAAGAATATATGATTTTATCATAGAATTATAGTACTGGTTTTTTTCAAATTTTGGAAACTAAATTTATAAATATTCTGGCTGAAAAAGTTAGCTGCTTCAGAAAATGCTGTCATAGCAAGAGAATTCATCTTACAAGGATAAGACAGTGGACAAGGTTAACGAAATCTTCAAGGGTTCCCACTTTCCAATATTTAAACGTGCTGACTGCTTGAACCTAACAACAATATAATTGCAATGAATAGGCCATATAGTAGCTTCAATGAAATTCTCTAAATGCACTATTCGTTTTTGCATTTCCAGTTATATATTATGACCCAATCAGATTATTGATGTTCTTCAAAATTATCGCATAAGCGAAGAATCCTTGTGTAGTTGTTTAGGAGTAATTTTAGAGTTTCCCACATTTAAATATTGCTTAATTGAAGATGATTTTAATAAAAGTAATGGGAGATATATGACTACTCAGCACGTTTAATAATTAAGTAGATCTTAGGTAGTGCTCATATTGCGACATAGACACTTCTGAAAAGTCCATGGATGAAGAAGGGGGATAAGAGATGGATAATAAGCAAATCTTCGTTCTGTCCTTATAAGGCCCTCTAAAATGAAGGTCGAATAACTCTTGAATCCTCTACTGTTTTCTGTAGCCACATATTGTATCTTTACACTGTGACTCAGAATAGACCTCAGAGCGATTGGCTCCCGATTACTAAAAAAGAAGTTGAATCCCGAGAATGGGAGGAACTGGATGTGATACTCATTTCCGGAGATGCTTATGTTGATCATCCCGCGTTTGGTACTGCTGTAGTGGCTAGGATCATTGAAGATATGGGTCTGCGCATAGCTATCGTGCCCCAGCCCAACTGGCAAGATGACCTTAGGGATTTCAAGAAATTTGGTAAGCCCAGGCTCTTTTTTGGCGTGACTTCAGGTTGTATGGATACGATGGTGAATCACTATACTGCGGGTAGAAGGAAACGATCCACCGACGCCTATACGCCTGGAGGGCAGGCCGGTTTTCGTCCTGATTACAGCACTGTAACTTATACCAAGATACTCAAGCAACTGTATCCTGAGGTGCCAGTGCTGCTGGGCGGGATAGAAGCCTCACTGAGACGGGTTACTCACTATGATTATTGGGAAGACAAACTGTGGCCAGACATACTCACTAAGAGTGGAGCAGATATGCTCGTTTATGGAATGGGTGAGATGCCGCTCCGAGAATTGGTCAGATTGATGGATAGAGGTGTGCCCTTTTCTTCGATCAAGACCATCCCGCAGACTGCTGTGCTCGTAGCAGGAGATCAACCTTTACCTAAGAATAAAACCTGGGAAGATCTTAATCTGAATTCTCATGAAAAGTGCCTGAAGGATAAGATTGCCTTTGCGGCCAATTTCAAACACGTGGAACAAGAGTCCAATAGAGTCACTGCTAAAAGACTGATTCAGAAAGTAGGACCTAATTTCCTTATCATCAATCCGCCTTATCCACCGATGACAGAGGATCAGATAGATACCTCTTTTGATCTGCCTTATACAAGGATGCCACACCCCAAGTATCACAAACGGGGCAGTATTCCTGCCTATGAAATGATCAAGTTCTCGATCAATATGCATAGGGGCTGTTTCGGAGGTTGCAGTTTCTGCACCATCTCTGCACATCAAGGCAAATTCGTTGCCAGCCGTTCTGAAGAATCCATAATGAAGGAAGTGGATGCTGTCACACAGATGCCTGATTACAAAGGATACATCAGTGACATAGGTGGCCCCTCTGCCAATATGTACAAGATGAAAGGAAAAGTACAATCCATCTGTGATCGTTGCGTGGCCCCTTCTTGTATTCATCCAGTCGTGTGCAGTAATTTGGATACGAGTCATAAACCACTCACAGCCCTTTACAAAAAAGTAGATGCACATCCTGAGGTCAAGAAAGCCTTTGTAAGTTCAGGGATCCGATATGACTTGGTCGTCGATGATTACAATAAGCAGGAGGATGCTGGTCTGGATGAATATATGGACCAGCTCGTGAGTAGACATGTGTGCGGCCGACTCAAAGTGGCACCTGAGCACACCTCTGATGCCACTTTGAAAGTCATGAGAAAACCCTCATTCAAGCACTTTCATTCTTTTAAGAAGAAATACGACAAAGCCAATAAAAAGCACGGACTGGAGCAACCACTTATTCCATATTTCATTTCCAGCCATCCTGGAAGCACAGAAGAGGAAATGGCCAATCTCGCTGCAGAGACCAAGGAGATGGGTTTCAGATTGGAACAGGTACAAGATTTCACACCGACTCCCATGACTGTAGCTACAGTCATTTATTATACAGGAGTACACCCCTATACACTGAGACCGATCTACACTGCCAAATCTTCCAAGCAGAAAAAGAATCAGCATTTATTTTTCTTTTGGTATAAGAGGGAAAACTATAGCGCCATCAGAGAAAAGCTGGGCAGTATGGGCAGGGAAGACTTGGTGGAAAAGTTACTTGCGGAGAAGAAAAAGCAACAAAAAAGAGAGATTATCAAGGCTAGATCAAAGAATAGGAGTAAAAGGCACAAAAGGCGTTAATCTTGGGGCTCTAGGTGCTTTCCACAACAAATTAATCTTATCTGATCCATATCAGAGTCGTTCCCAATTTTTACGTATAAATAATATGTTAAAAGCGTGATTATGTGAGACTTATTAGGGAATAATACGTTTATATTAAAATATATCAATGTGTATTCTACTGAAAATTAGTAAGTTATGATTAACCCCAAACCCACACAAATAGATCAAACCAGTCAATTAGTAGCTTTATTCAGACAGCACCAAATCTTTCACAGATATCTTGACAAGCTGGTATTGAATCATGAAGATTTTTCAACTATAGATCTCCTGATTGCAGTCAGAAAGATGAATCTGGACATCTTGAATAGATATTCAGACTTAATAAGCAAGAAGCAAATCACCAGCTCTCGCCCAAAGGAGTTGCTCGGTCATCTTACACGTTTCCAGATGGCGGATATGACTCTGTGGAACATACATGCACAATTATCAAGACTAGTTCCTCATTATATCCAAGCAATCAGAGACCAAGGACTCAATCAAGTAACGAGAACCATAGTCAGCCATAATTATGATCAGATTATTAAGATGAAAGAAGATTTGCTGCATCCTGTGGAGCAAAAAATCGAGCTGGCATAGATTTATGATTCTTATCTATAGTGTGATGTTGTTAGAGTCATTTATTCCAATAATCTGGAAATCGCTTGACTTTCGCACTTGATTAAATTTTCTGACTTTCGCATTTAGTATACACTGTTTTTTCTAATCTTAATTTGCTAATTGGTTGTTCATCAACTCTTTAGGCATTTGTCTCGCCGACGAGCTTTCATTTTTGTCTTGAAACAAAACAAAAACAAAAAATTCAAGGCTGTTTTCATTTCTGAACGACTTTAAAAACTGAAATTCCTAAACAGGCTTGAACTCGCTTTTGGCTCAGACATAACCCTGTTCTTAACGTTATTTAAGCCTTAAAGGCCTAAAATGAAAAAGGCCGACTTCTGAGAAACCTGTAGAATCGGCGGTTTTACTTGGTACTGCTTATAAGCGCTATTCGGTAATTTTTTTTACAAATACACTAGGGCCATCACCTTAACTGCATCGCATAATAAGCGTTAAGCTATCAATAGGTATTTGTATAATTCGTTATTCATTTGCTATTAATGATGATTATAGACGGTTTGTTGGATTGCTCGACAAGTCGGTTTTTTATGCACTTATGTTAAATAATAACACATATAGACTGAAGCTGCTGCTGAAAGGTAATGACACTAGAAGCTGAGAGAATTGCCTTCCTTTATTGGCTTAGATACTATCGCTGAAATTTGTATCGCAGACGGATTAGCAAGTTTTTTTGTAGAAAGACAACAGCAGCTGCAAGAGTTAAACTGCCGTATTTTTATCACAACTTTTTAGATATATTCTAACTACAGATCATTAAAAGGAGAAAGTATATCGTATTCAGAATTGTGTGGGTGGTGAAAAAATATCGGTTGGATGCCAACAATAACAGTCACTCAGTTCAGCTCTTTCTATTTACGTGTTCAGGAGAAGAAACATATGATTTGACCGAAGTGGAACTTAAGGCTATGGCTGCCAAAGTGAAATCGTATTGTGAGCGAGCATATGTTCCACAGTGATGAATACAATGTGTATAGGATCCTCCGCTTCATTAATCTTTTCTAGTATCTATTTTTTTGATTGAAGTAAGCATAAGATTTGTGGCTCTTGTCCCGAAGCAACAACTTGTGATAAATGATGTGACTGCCAGTATCAATCCATTATCAGACGCCTATGGACTTAATGGAGACGATGCTGAGTAAGCCTAGCTTGCTGCTAAGTTGCAACTGGACATCAAGTAGGTGACTGACATGCTATGCTCGTGGACTTAGCTAGGAAAGTAAATCTGTAACCCAGGTCAATGTGAGTGTATTTAAGAAGGTGTATTTTTTAGACGTGATCCATATGGTTTCTCATATTGATGAATATCTTAGCAGAGGTACAAGTGGCATAAAAGTGATGGTTGATACTTTTCCAGCCGGCAAGCTTACTGGTGCTCCGAAGTATAAGCTATGGAACTGAATAATAAATATGTAAAGCATACCAGAGGATTCTATGGAGATGTCATAAGTCGCTTAAGCTTTAGATTGGAGAAAATATTATGAAAAAATTTTTAAACTCGTTGAACGACAACAGTAACCTTGTCATCATAATCAGAACTTATATGAGTAAAGATAATACTCTGTACTAACAATCGGCTGCTGGTGTGGTAGAAGCGAGCGATGATAAATCAGAGATGCAAGAAGTGAGGAATAGACTGGCAGACTTAAAGATAGCATTTGTAGAGGCTGAAAAATTTTAATTGACATGAATATATTAATCCTAGATAATTACGATTCATTTACTTATAACTTAGTGCAATATGTGGAGGAGTTACAAGGCTTATCCATTGATGTCAAGCGAAACGATGCAATCACTGTTTTTGAAGTCAGTGCTTACGATTGTATTATTATTTCACCAGGTCCAGGTATCCCTTCTGAAAGTGGTATCACTTTGGAATTGATCAAGGAATATTTTGACTCAAAACCAATACTTGGTGTTTGTCTGGGCTTGCAAGCTATAGTGGAAGCTTTCGGAGGTGAGATATATAATATGGATGAGGTTTATCATGGAATCAGTACAGATGTAGAAATCATCGACAATGAGGATTTGTTATTTCAGAATATCAATTCACCGTTCAAGGCGGGTCGATATCATTCTTGGGCGGCAGTGAGGGAGAATTTTCCGGCGGAGTTGAATATTACAGCAGTCGACAGTGAGGGTAGTGTAATGGCTCTGAAACATAAGTCTGCTGAGCTTTATGGAGTACAGTTTCATCCAGAGTCTATTATGACGCCGGAAGGTAAAAAAATGCTGAGAAATTTTTTAGCCGTTACTGAGAAAAGTATTCAAGGATGAAGGAGATACTTCAGTAATTATTCGACTATGAAAGCCTGGGTAGAGGAGCAGGCCAGAGAGAAGATGCCATCAGGAGAGTATAATGAAGCGAATTATGCTATTAGTGAGTATTTTAACCATGTGGACTGATAACTCTTATTTCTTATAATTGCTTTTAGATCCAGGCTCAAGTAGGGGTATAGAATGAAAGTTGAAATATAAAAGGCCGTGGAAATTAAGTATCCGCGGCCTCTTTATATTTTGAATAATTTGCTATTTCTTGATTAGCATATGTGTACTGACTCCTCTATCTGATTCCAATATGAGGTTATAATTACCAGCACTGAAACTACTCAAGTCTATCTGTCTCAATGCTGCCTGCCCACCATGGTAGTGTAGTAGTGTCTGACCTGTACCATTGATTACTGTAATCCTTTTCACGTCAATAGTTTCTCCATAAGTTATAGTGACTAGACCACTGGTAGGGTTGGGAAAGAACTGGACGTTGTGCTCTACTACAGGCAATTCATCATTGTCTGTAGATATTTCTGTTGCACCTATGGGGCTATCAGAATAAAGTATCAGAGAAGAGGCGACATGCAATTCTGGATTGAATCCATCGTCGCAATTACAACCAGCATTCGTGACACAATTAGGATTATTGGGGTGGCATAGATCCATGTAGTTCTCGTTGAAAATATAGTTGAGTTTCACTTGTTCCTGGTCTTTATAAGTCGTCATATCAAAGTCAAACCATCTTGCAATCGCGCCAGGACACCAGCCAGCACGATTAAACTGCCAAGTCCCTAATTGCGGGGAGCAGCCATCTGGATTAGGGTTGCATTGTTCCCAGTTATCTTGATCAAATACTCTGGCGTCGTCTACTGCAACAGTATGTGTCGCACGAAAAAATTCTGCTGCATTAGAGGTGTTGTTATCACCCCAGCCATGACCAGTGGATACCAGCTTGAGTCTCGCAGCAGTTAAATTCTCAGGTAGGTCAGCAAATAAAGTTTCCGTAGGTTGTAGATCCGCCATATCCCCAAAAGGGTAGACCCCATCCCATAGCTCCACAACTTTGGAGTAGGTGGACACAGGCTTGCCTGGTGTATATTCCAAGTCCAACTTGAACACATATCCATTATCGAAAGTACCATTAGTAATTCTGAAGGCGGTCTGGCCATGTAGTATGGAGGCAAAGTCAGTTACATCTAACGTATGGTCACAGGGTGTACCATAAGGTGTGATGTATCTTATGATTTCTATCCATCTGCCAGTTTCATCTTGAGCTTCCACATTGACAATTCTATCCCATTCTCCGCAGCCGCCAGGAGGGCAGGATACGTCCAGTCGTGCGGTGATTTTTTCATAGGCACCTGTATAACAGGGTAAGTCAAAATTGGAAATACCCACTTGTGTACCTAAGTCCAACCATTGATCTGCAACTGTCCAACTGCTAGCTTCAGCCAGATCAGAAATGGTGAACGCTATTCTCTCAGAGATCGTAGCGCCATAGTTGTTAGTTCCAGTTACAGTCATTTCATAATTTCCAAAAGTGGGTGGTGTCCACCAACCTGTATAATAACCTTGTCCTTCATTCTGAACGGTGACTTGAGCTCCATCGACGGAAATTTGAATTAACGCTACTTCAAAAAGTTCAGGATATTCTATGTCTGCAAATAAGGCCAGCCTGATCGGATTCAAATCAGGGTCGGCAACAATTGCACCTTCCCAGGGGCTGTGTGCATCTATTCTAACGAGATTTTCTTCAGGGTCTATCACTTCAAATTGCACAATAATCTCGGTCGCCGGGTCAAAGGTGCCATCTCCTGGTTGGTTGGCAGCTATGGCAACTGTCCCAGGCTCACCTGTAAGCGCTATCAGGCCACCTGAGATAATATCAGCTGGACCAGATATGATGGTGAGGGTGACTGGTAGACCCGCGGAGGAGGTTGCATTTACTTGGAAGGGATTATCTGAGGTCAGTTTATTTTCTATGAGAGGGAAATTGATAATCTGAGAAGAGACATCTATTTCGCCCCCAAAATTGGAGTCTGAGCCTTGCAGTGCAAAACCCACAAGATCTGCATCTCTTTCTCCATTACCGGTTTCACTCTTTAGTTTAGCGACGCTGGTGTTGTTGTCTCCGGGGATACCTTGATCAAATTTATAGTATAATTCTAGATTGTCAGAATTGGGATCTATTTCGTTATCTCTGATGTCAATGACTTCTTGTCCTGTGAGTTCTTTGCTCCAGAGGGAAACTTCATCTACTTTTCCGTCTTGATAAAAGTTGATGCCACAGCAAATACTTCTGCCTATCACAAAAGGCTTAATAGCTCCTGCAAGATTTCCAAAAGCAGCTTTCTGAGAAATTAAATTTCCATCCAGGTACATACTTATGGAGCCATTGCCATAAGTGAATGTGTAATGTTGCCAAGTCTGCGATTTTATAGTACCACCAGGAAGAAGAATTTCATAGAGGGTACCATTTGAGTTTTGCATTCTGCATTCTATCTGACCATTGTTAAGTTGTATCATATAGAAACCCCCATCACCGCCTGCATCATCTCTGAGGCCCATCATACCTTGACCATATTCCAGAGCATCGGTATAGAACCATCCCGTCATTGAAAAAGCATCTCCGAGCAGTGCTGTGGCATTATCATACCTTACATGATCATCTTCTCCATCAAAGACCAGATGCTGAAAAGTCTGAGTAGAGGCAATAGTGCTTATAAAGAGGCAAATATTCAGAAGTAAAATATTTTTCATAAATGGAAAGGTTATTTTTTGTTTGTAGATGGATGAAAATAAGGATTTTGCTTTAATTACATAGTTGTTATTTAAATCTATCGTGCTTTTAAATTATTTTCTTAAGAGCTCATTCTTGCCACCACATTTTGACTTCATTCAAGTCACCACCCATTTTGGCCACTTGCGCTTGATAGTTTTCTGTGTTGTAATTTGCTTCTGACGCAGGATATTTCAATCTGTTGTATCTTAAGGCATCCCCTTCTCTCGGTGTCCTCCCAGTCCTTCTGGCCAATGCAAAAGCCTCTCTGGGTTGCCTGAAATAATGCAGCCATTTCTGAGTGTAGATCAGGTTGAGGTCAAAATTATTATTTGATAGAGAGACTGCGGGTGCGACTGGGTAACTGAAAATTTCCGTATTAGAAATAGTAACCTTTGGTTCCCATATTTCGCAATTCTGTACTTCGCTGTTCCAGAATTTCAAAGACTGACTAATTCCCAAAGTATATTCAGTGTCTGCGAGATTTTTATTCTGAATAGTCCCGATACCTCTTAATATAGCCTCCGCTTTATGGAATCGTACCTCTGCGGCTGTCATCAGAATTTCAGGAATATCGTTTTCGTCTCTTATGAGGTAATACTGAAAAGAAGAGTATTTATTTTCTATGCCTCTGATCGCATAGCCGCCATCTCTCTGACCACCATATGGAATGCCACCCTCTACGGGCTGGGCTGTGCCGGTGGGTAGTGCATTGGGGTAGGGGGCCCAGGCACCGGCATTGTTCACATCAAAAAAGATAGGTAACCTGGGGTCTCGATCAGTTGAGTCACCTTGCATCGCTGACCACACTGTGGATCCCATTCTGAGGTTCTTATGCTCTCTGAATGACCAATGTGTACTTTCTTTAGTATAGCCTAAGCTTACCGGACGCAACACGACATCTTCTCCTTCTTCTATGACTGGGGAATTATTATCTATGATCTCACTGATGATCGGCGCGGCAAAAAATTCATCCACTTCCACCATCCTCATAGCGTACCTGAGGCGAAGAGCATTGGCAAATTTGATCCATCTGCTCATGTCGCTATTCAGTAACGCATCATAACTCTCAAAACTATATAAGGGTAGACCTTCAGATGAGACTCCATTGAGATCGATGTTTTCCACAGCCCACTGGAGTTCTTGTAAAAGAAATTTGTAGATGCTTTCCTGGTCATCATATTTTGGCTTGAGATATTTCAAATCTTGATTCCCTTTGCCTGCATCAAAGAAGGGTATATCCCCAAACAGGTCTGTAATTGTAAAAGTTTTATAAGCCAATAAAATCTTAGTCATCGCTCGTACATTAAGTAACTCCTCCTGGCTGCCACTATAATTGTCAAAGCGATCTTCCAATTCCCTGATATTTTTCAATGAGTGATAGTAGTTCTCCCAGATGGCATCAATGCCCAGTGCCGTATTAGACCAGTCATTACCGATAAGAGCGCCGAGCTGAGTGGCAGGATAGAGAATTTCATTATCGACATAGAATTGCCCATTCCAAGTAAGTTGCAAGGATTCCACGACTCCATTGAATAATGCGGCCATGAATGTGGCAGTGGGCTTGGATGGATTGACATTTATTTCTTCAAAGTCTCTGTCACAACTCGTAATAGTCAAGGAGCAAAGTATTAAGACTAAATAATTCTTGATCGTCGTATTATTCATATCAGAAAGATGCTTGAAGAGTGATGCCAAAAGATCTTGTTCCGGGTAGCGTTGCAAATTCTAGTCCCTGTCCATTGCCACTGGTGATGTTGCCTTCTGGATTGATATTGTCAGGTGCCGTATCGTACAAGAAGAATAAATCCCTGGCATTCAAGGACAGAGTCAGATTCTGAAAAAATTCTTTTTGTTTCCACAGACTGGCAGGGAACTCATACGTCAATTGTATCTCTCTTAATTTCACCCAACTATTTTCCATTACTGCTGGCGTTGTTGCGACGCGACCCCAGCCACCCGCATTTAGATATTTGTAATAGTAATGAACAACTTCCTCATTGACTGAGCCATCAGAATGAACGCCTGGTAAGATTACTCCTACATTTCTCGTCTCGCCTGATTCATCAGTATAGGGTAGACCACCGCCATCACGTTCGTTGAGAGTAGCGAGACTCTGTCCGGACTGCAGGCCCACTGCATGTGAACCATACCACATGTCCCCACCCCACTTCACATCTATCAAAGTGCTGAGGCTGAAGTTATTATAACTGACTTCGTTATTCCATCCTCCGGTGAACTTTGGTGTGCTATTAGCGATACGCTGAAAGTTGCCATCAGCGTCATAGATTTTTATCGGTACCTGAGTTTCAGTCTGTTGATAGAATAGTCCGTCTTCAGAAACTATTTTTTGTCCAGAGTCTGCATGTCTCACATAATCATAACCGACGATAGTACCTAACGGTTCGCCTGCTTTGACACTGATACTGGGTCCATTTTGATCCCATATACTCGCTAGCTCCAGGATGTCTCCTCCATCTCCCAGGGTAATGAGTTTGTTCCTATTTCTAGCGTAGTTAAGGGAAGATCTCCAGATGAAATCTTTATTGAAGGAATGATTGTATCTGAAGGTGGCTTCCCATCCTTTGTTTTGGACATGGCCAGTATTTATTCTGATGGCCGAAAATCCAGACGAACTTGCAGTAGGGGATTGTAGTAATTGATTTTTGGAATCTATGAAATAATAGGTGAGATCTGCAGTGATCTTATCTTGAAAAAGACCAAATTCTAATCCTGCTTCCCACGAATCGGCGATGGCAGGCTGTAGTGCAAAAGGAGAAATTTCATCCTGTAAAGATCCACTCACATTGCCATTGAAAGTTGTGCTTTCATATAACTGTAGAAGTTGTCCTTGCGTGAGTTCGTTGTCGTCAGCAGTTCTGGACAGAGCCATTCTTGCTTTGAGATGACTGAACTGACTAGGCAGCTGATCACGAAATTTTTCTGATACTATAAAACTTAGATTTGCGGAAGGATACAGGTAGGAGTTGCTCTCTAAAGGTAATGCAGAATTCCAATCATTTCTTGCTGTGAACTGGAGAAAAAGATAATTTTCAAAATTGAAATCTGCAACGCCATAGATTGAATTTATTTTCTTGTTTCCAAATGATTCAGTTGCCACTGGAAAATCAATTTCTGATACTGGACTACTGACTAGAAAATTTTCTATTGTATAAAGATTCGCATCTCTGAGTTGGCGGCCTCCTTCCACATCTATTCCAGTAATGGTTCTGTGCCATCTGGAACCACCGAGTCGCAGGGTTGTTTTTAATTTATCTTGTATGAAAGGCGCAGGTCGGTAGCTTAGAAGAATTTCCGCTATGTTGACTTGTGTATCATAGAACCCCTTCTCATAAGCGACGGGAATATTATAGAATCCTCCAGTGCCGTCGTCCACGAGTAGGCCAGTATTATCTATCGTCGATCTTCTTGTGGTGAAATCATCATTAGTATTATCCAGCCCGATCGTTCCTGTCAGCTCCAGTCGATCATTGAAATCATAAGTCAAGCCGATACGTCCTAGCAGTTTGTTCCTTTTAAGGGTCGTATTGTGCTCGTATGCATTCCATATTAAGTATGGACTCACATAAGCAAAAGGCCAATTGGATATGTTTCTGCGTGATCCATCTGGGTTTTTGTAATCAAAATTAAGACCTTTGTAGCTTCTTGGAAAACTATAGACGGCTCCACTTTCAAAATTATTGTTAGCGTCATTGGACAAGCCAGGTGAATTGAGTCTTTGGTAGTCTATATAGTTGATGGAGATGTCTGTTTTTAGCTTTTGAGAGACTTGGAGTCGACCACCTAGATTGATGACATTCTGATGGAAATTTGAGTTGGGAACGATTGCTTTATGATCTGATCTGGTGAAAGAAACCCTGAGAGTGCCATTGTCACTTCCACCAGAGAAGGCAAGGTTATGACTGGTAGTGAAACCGTTATCATAGAATAATTTCAAGTTATCCGGCTGGGGAGAGTAGGGGCGCAGCTCTCCATCCCACCACCTGATCATGGTACCATCCATTTCCGGGCCCCAGGATTGTGCGCCAGAATAGAATCCAAAAGATTCTGAGGTAGACCTCCCTCCAGGCCCATCTCCGTATAAAGTAGTAGGGTAGATAGGGTCACCGTCTGCATTAGTTTCAAAAGTTGGCGCTGTATCTGTAAACGGTCCTCCTGCTCCATATTTGTTTTGGACAGATCTGAAACGATAAGGTTGTATCATACGATGAGACAGCGTATAGTCGATGCCTAGTCCTGATCGGGCTTCTCCTCGTTTCAGGGTAATGAGTATCACACCATTTTTTCCTCTGGCTCCATAGATGGCAGCAGCGTTGGCACCTTTGAGTATATCGACACTGGCTATGTCATTAGGATTAATATTGTTGATGGCAGAGCCCCAATCTTTTCCACTGGAAACATTTTTATTGGAATTAGTAGATCCGAAGCCGTTTTCATTTTCCAAGGGAATGCCGTCTACTACGATCAAGGGTTGGTTATTGCCTGAGATATTATTGGCACCACGTAGGACAATTCTGGTGCTCCCTCCTTCGACTCCTGAAGATTGTGTGATATTGACGCCAGCCATGCGACCTGCAAGAGAGCTGACAAGATTAGGCGCATTGGCCTTGAGTATAGCGACGCCGTCGACTTGTTCTGTGGCGACTCCGACGGCTCTTTTCTGTCTTTTGGTATCCAATCCCGTAATGACAACTTCATCCAGGAAATTTGCAGATAAGTCCATAGTAACCTGACTCAGATCATCACTACACGGTAGAACCTTATCAGCATAACCGAGATAGGAGAAGCTTATGGGGTTTTGATCGTTTTGTAGGGTCAGAGAGAAGCTGCCGTCCAGCTCTGTAATAGTCCCATTGGAGGTATTTGTCTCTAGAATATTGACACCTATGAGGGGTTCACCTTCTGAATCGATCACAGTGCCTCTAATGGTCTGCTGAGCATTCGCCAGAGTATTTAGAAAGATAAAACTAGCTTGCACAAGCAGAGCAATTCTTGAGAACGGAACCATTTATAATCGTTTGGCCTAAAGTACTCAAAAATAGGGTAATTACCTCTGGCTCAATTGTCTTGAGATATTACTTTTTGTGAGTTTTCAGCCAGGAATAATCCTTCAGAAATAAGGGATTCTTGTGTCTCTGATTTTTCAGATAGTCTATCCAATTGATTCAAGATAAACTCTTTGTCGTGCATATCATTGGAGAGTTCGTGCAAGTTCAAAAGCAGCAGCCATTCATCGGGAGCTGTCTTGAGAGAATCTTGGATTAGAATACTGACAGTAGTAGCATCATATGAATTTGAGTTGCGAAGTAAGTGGGCTCTTGCGTAAAGCGATTCTAATTTTAAGCGTTCCACTGTTTTTTCTTTTTTGATCGTAAGGACAGGAGAAGCTTTATAGAGGTTGGGGAATGAATTGTGATCGGCTGCACCTGCATAAGCAGATGTGATATCCTTACCTACAACCATGTGAAACATACCTTGTTGAGGTTCGTATAATACTTTGCTGCCGTAAGTTATAGTACAGTCTTGTAACTGTATCAGCATCAGTTTCCCTTTGATACTACGTATACCCGTCACATTCATTCCTTCCACTTTGATACCACTCTCGTATTCAAATGATAACCATTTGCCATCATAAAAATCATAAGCTTTCAGATCGTAAGGACCCATGTCTTCTATGGCAAGATTGATGTTTTTTAGTTTGCCTAGAGGGGAGCAGAAGCCAGTTTGGTGTTGTTGAATACCTTGTCCGATAAGTTCTTTTTCTCGATAGGCCAAGGCTGTAGGCCCATTGGTTTTGAAGAAAATGACTTCATTGTCCTCATCAAGTAAGGCTTCAGAAAATTCTCCGGAAATCTGTAAGCCAGTACTCAATTCTATAGTGCCCACCATTTGTGATTCCACAAGTTTCAAGATCCCTTTAGTACCGCCCTTCCGTAGACTCAGACTATTGGCAAATTCTTCTAAGACTTCCATCAAGTGGGAGAAATCAGGCGTGACGTACAATTGAGGTTGAGGCTTAGTAATGTCAAACCCTTGATTTACGACATCAATATTGTAGGGCAATTTTTTGACCTCGGGACTCATACACCATTTACTTTCGCCTATGGAAGAGAGCAGCCCTGCTCCATATATTTTAGGCTCTTCGATTGCACCGATAAGTCCATATTCTACACTCCACCATTGCAGATTTCGCATCTGCGCCATTTCTGAAAGCGGTACTTTCATATCCTGAAGTCGTTTAACTTCATCCTCAGCTTGCTGACTTTCTCTGCCATCCACATTACCAGCTTCTTTGAGTATTGATAATTTTCGAACTGCTTCGTAGAGATCGACGTCGTGACGACTCAGGATAGCTTTGGCTCCTATGGCGCCTAGTCTTCTGAGATATTCTGCGTAGTCTGGATTGGCGATGATGGGAGCATGTCCTGCTGCTTCATGTATGATATCCGGCGCTGGGGTGTATTCAATGTTTTCGAGTTGCCTGATATCTGCGGCGATGACCAATACTTTGTAAGCTTGAAATTCCATGAATGCATTAGGTGGTATAAAGCCATCTACTGCGACAGCTGCCCATCCTATTTTCTTGAGTATGCGATTCATACCGTACATACTGGGGATGCTGTCGATTTCTATGCCCGTTTCTAATAAGCCTTGTGCATAGGAATGGTGAGCGACTTTACTTAGATGAGCCAGACTCTTTCTCATCACGTATCTCCATACGGCTTGATCTATGGGGGAGTAGTTCTCATAGTTTTGGGGTTGGATGAATTGTTTGAGATGCTTGGGTAATCTCTCGATCAATTCGTTGCTTTGGTATTCGCCTTCTTTCTTGGTCATTCAGAGCATTGTTAATATGCAAAAGTACTGATGTATGCAATAAGATGTATTGGTTGTCCTAATAATGCCATTTGAATGGAGATATGTACGGCGTGAATTTCAACTTGAGATCTAAAAAAAAGAATCAGGATTATATAATCTTGCCTCACTCATTTAAAAACAATGACTAGCCTTCTGAAGGCATATATTACTTCCACTCAGCTATCAGGTACTTCCTTAATTCAAATTGAGGAATCGTAATAGGAAGATCAGCAAGTTTATAGAAAGCTACGGATACGTTGTTACGGATAAATACTTCAAGGAACTCTCTGGTGGCATTCTGAACATTGCAGTCTATGACCAAGTTATAATTGTCAAGACAATTGCATTGGTTGCACAAACAGGTTTTCCATGGTGCAGATAATTGGCGAGGTTTTATATCCTCATGATCTTTCCGCCGCAATTAGCAGGAATAATATATACACAACTAATAGATAGATAAAGATGAACTTAGCTTCATCAGGTGAAATTTAAACTGTTAAGAATGAATCACAGTTCAGTATACGTGATGATAAAAAGATTGCGTGGTAATTAAAGAAATATAGATGTCAATACAAAAGCTAAATATAGATAAGGAGAATGATATGTTAATTATTGGCTCATGGTTATACTTCAAGATAATTAGTTGATTGAGTTAAGGTGCCAATCTCTTGACTGTCCATCCTACTTGATCAGACTTGGTATATCGGAATCGATCATGATAACGATCATTCCTGCCTTGCCAGAATTCTATGACTGCGGGCTGTAGTAGGAAACCGCCCCAGTGGGGTGGTAGTGGAATGGTATCCCTATCAGCAAATTTTTTTTCTATTTCTGCTCTTTTTTCTGCGAGATAATGTTCTTTGATCTCTTGGCTCTGTGGGGAGGCCCAGGCAGAAAGTTGGCTACCGCGTGGGCGGGAATTAAAGTAACTGCCTGAAAGTTCTTCGGAGGTTTTTTCTATGTTGCCTTCTATGCGTACTTGCCTTTCCAGAGGTTGCCACCAGAAATTGAGTGCTGCCTGTGGATTATTAATTATTTCTTGAGATTTGCGTGAAGTATAGTTCGTATAGAAGATGAATCCATCTTTCCCGAAACCTTTCATCAGTACCATCCGCACGGAGGGCTGGCCTTGTCGAGTGGCCGTAGCTAGGGACATGGCATTGGGCTCTGATATGCCCGCCTCTCGCTCTGCATCGTGATACCACTGCTCAAACTGGATTATGGGATCAGCAGCGAGATCTCCACTGCTCAAGGCGCCCTTGGTATATGCTTTTCTAGTATCTGCAATCTTTTCCATAGATAATATCATTTGTGATCAAGCTGCAATATTAGGCTTTTGTGTCACTAATTGCATACCATTGTCACTAGATTGTCTTACGGTGCATTTGTGCCAACAGAGTTCTCTTTCTCTATCAGCGATGTCCCTACGAAGCTTCCCCTACTGCATATGATCTGCAATAACAACTCGCTCAGGCCTTTTTCTAGTCGTTATTTTCTTCTTCATTCTGAAGGCTAACCAATACATTACTGGAACAACTACCAACGTTAAAAAGGTTGCAAATACTATCCCATAGATGATCGTCCATGCCATCGGCCCCCACATTGCCGTATTATCACCACCAAGGAAAAACTTAGGGTCCAGCTCTCTGACAAACGAGAAGAAATTGAAATTAAACCCTATGGCCAGAGGGATTAATCCCAATACTGTGGTGATTGCTGTCAACAGAACAGGCCTGAGCCTTGTAGCCCCACCTTCGATAATACAAGCTTTTACATCTTCATTGCTCATCAGATCCATATCAGTCAGGCCCAAGGATTCTCTCTTGCGCTGGATGACTAGAATAACATAATCGATGAGAACGATGGCGTTATTTACTACGATTCCTGCCAGGGATATAATCCCCACTCCTGTAAATATGATATTGATTGTTTTACCTGTAATCGCATAACCTAAGAATACCCCTATGGTGCTGAAGAATACAGACAAGATGATAATGAATGGCGATATCAAAGAATTGAATTGCGTGACGATGATAATGAAAATCATGAACAGTGCTATCAAGAAAGCTGTACCTAGAAATGCGGAGTCTTCGGCTTGTTGCTGTTGTTCTCCAGTGAACTTATAGGTGTAGCCTTCTGGTAGATCATATAGGGACATGTAGTCTTCGAGCTGCGCATTGACCTCATTGGCATTGAAACCATCAAGAACGTTGGACGCGACTGTGATCACTCGTTGTCCATCTTTTCTCTTTATGGAATTATAAGTTGCAGAGTAACTGAAACTGGCTACAGAAGAAATAGGTACTTGTTTCACTTGTCCATCGGACTGGTCTCTGAAAGTTATTTTCTGATTGATGAGATCAGTAATACTATTTCTTGCTTTTTCTTCCAGACGCAGAACGATGGGATACTCATCTTCTCCTACTTTGAATTTAGACACTTCTTTCCCGAATACTGATGTCCTCAATGTAGAGGCTATCTGTCCAGTGCTGATACCGAATCTTCTAGTAGCATCTCTGTCCACATTGATGAGTAGTTCTGGTTTTTCCAGTTGCACATCAGTCTTGAGTTCTTCTATGCCAGCTATGTTTTCGGCATTTATATTGTTCATGACTTTATTGGAAAGAACAATGAGAGAGTCTATTTCATCACCTCTTATTTCGAGATTGATGGCTTTCCCGGCGGGTGGGCCATTGGCGTTTTGGTCTACTGTTATTTCCACACCAGGGTAGCCCTGAATTTCTTCTCTTATTTTCCCAAATATTTCTCGAGTGGATATACCTCCTCTGTCTTTGTACTCCAGAAAAGTTACAGAAATTCTTGCTCGATATGGTGTCACACCAGCCACAGGAGGCTCATTAGGATCAGTGGTGTTTTCTCCTATCTGAACCAAGACGGACTCGACGATCTGATTATAGGGCGCTATGACCTTATTGATTTTTGTTTCTAGTTCTTTGGTGACAGAGTTGGTTTTTTCTATGTCGGAACCGAAGGGTAGTTCTATGAATACATTAATGTACAAAGGGTCAGATTCTGGGAAGAATTCCACTTTAGGTTTAGAGGCAACTAATAAGCCTAGCGCCACGGCCATAAGCACGAAGGTCAATAATAGAGTCACCACAGGATTATAACTTTTCAATACAAAAGTGATAAAGCGATTATATAAGCTTTCCAGTACGGGCAGTACGCTGTTCTGAAACCCAATGGATGCTGGTTGTAGCAGGACTTGATTAAGCAAGGACAGCAGGGCAACCATCGCCAGCAAATTTCTCATCCAGAATATTCTGACAAAATGACACAGAACTGCAAGCACTAGCATTACTACGATTCCTAAAAGCACGTGACGAAGTTTTCTTCTTCTCAACGTTTGTTTCTCCACGCCTTCATTGACAGTCATGAATCTACTCGTCAGTACAGGATTAATTACCAGCGCAACAAATAGGGAGGAAGTCAAGACTATAATCAAAGTAATGGGTAAGAATTTCATGAATACCCCCATTATACCTGGCCACATAATCAGTGGCAGAAAAGCAGCCAATGTAGTTGCGGTAGATGCAATAATAGGCCAAGCCACTTCGCCCGACCCATACTTGGCAGCGTCCACGCCATTGTAGCCATTCTGCCTGTATCTGTATATGTTTTCTACTACGACAATACCATTATCCACCAGCAAACCCAATGCGAGAATTAACCCGAAGAGTACGACGATATTCATAGTCACCCCGAAAATGTAAAGGATCAATATACCCATCAACATCGATAATGGAATCGCTAAGCCTACGAAAAGGGCATTTCTAAGTCCTAGAAAAAATAGAAGAACCAGTATCACAAGAATGACTCCTGATATGATACTGTTTTCCAGATTGGCAACTTCATTCTTGGTATAGACCGAGATGTCATTGAATAGGCTGATGCTGACTTTTTCTGGAAGCATGAGTTCTGCTTCTGCTATGACCGCTTTGATTTCTTCTGCAGTGCTGAGTAGATTTTCACCTGCTCTCTTGATGATTTCGAGTGAGATGACTGGCTTGCCATCTGCACGCGAATAAGAGTTTCTTTCTTCAAAACCATACACCACAGCGGCTATGTCTTTGAGATATATGGGTTTCTGTTTTTCTGCAGTGATCACAAGATTTTCTATCTCGCTGATATCTTCAAACTGTCCTACCACTCTCAGTGCTCGTCGATTGCCATTACTCACAAGTTCACCACCTGACATAGTCACGTTTTCTCTGGCTATTGCATTTTCCACATCTCCAAAACTGATCCTCATCGACTGCATCTTCAGCAAATCCATATTGATCTTGACCTCTCGCTCTAGGTCGCCGCCCATTCTAGCTTCTGATACTTGGGCCAGGTCTTCTATTTTGTCTTGTAGATATTCTGCATGTGTCCGTAGGTCATCCATATTGAGATCTGCAGCTATGTTAACTGTCATGATCGGAATCTCTGCAAAATCCAATTCATTTACGGCGGGCTCAGTATCCAGGTCAGTAGGTAATTCAGCTTGGTCTATTGCATCTTTTACTTTTCGTAGTGCAACTGAAGTTTCCACATCACTATGAAACTCGGCCACCATCGTCGAATAATCTTGCATGGAAGTTGACAGTAGAGATTTCAAACCTACAATTGATTTCAGTTCTTTTTCTAGAGGTCTTGTGATGAGATTCTCTATTTCCTCTGCAGAATTTCCAAAGTGAGGTGTATTAATGAATATCTGAGGCATGGACGCATCAGGATATTGCTCTTTGGGCATTTTCTGATAACTCTGAATACCAAAGAGTAAAATCATAAAAGTGAGTAGAAAAATGCTGGTGGCATTATCGACAGCAACCGTGCTCAGCTTGAATTCACGTAGTTTCTTGATGGAATTGCTCATAGGTGTTATTCTGAGTCGATGACAATAATAGGGTCCTTGTCAGAGAGAGTGAGTCCGCCTGCGTTGATAAGTTCATCTCCTGGCTGTAAACCAATTAATATTACGACCCCCTCTTTGCTGCTTTCACCTAATTCTATGAGTACTTTTTCGGCAAATTTTTTATTGTCTTGCGTTTTTGCTCTGAAGACAAATTTGTTGCCACCTACATCTTCTTGTATAACATCCAGTGGGATGACTACTGCGTCGTTTTGTTCTAAGTCATTGAATCTTACGGAAGCCATCAGATTGGGTTTGATTCTAGAACCGAGCCCGCCACCGGAGAATTCTACTTTGAAAGTTCTATTGGCAGGATCTATCGATCTGCCTAACATGGTTACTTTACTTTTAGTTGTTTCGTTGAGTGCTGGAAAGTTGATCTCTACCTCATCCCCGCGTTTTATTTTTCCGAGAAAAGACTCTTGGATGTCAGCAACAACTTTTGTTTTGCCTGTATTAAGGATTTGTATAATGGGCATGCCTGGGCTGACTGTTTCTCCTTGGTTCATGTATTTCATCTCCACTGTTCCCGAAATAGGGGCATATATGTTTTTCTTGGAAATTTGTGACTTGATAGTTGCTAGGGAATTCTCGAGTCTTTCTTTGTTGGATTCAGCCTCCAGGTATTGTAACTCTGAACCTATATTCTGTTTCCATAAGCGTTCTTGCCGTTCGAATACTGTCTGTGCCAGATTCAATGAAGTTTGTAGTTCTGCAATCTGATTCTCTACGGTTACCATATCCGTCTTTGCGATGAGTTGTCCGCGTTTGACATAATCGCCTTCTTTGACATTAAGTGCAGTAATTCGACCACCCACTTCAGAACTTACGTTGACTTTGTCTTCTGCTACAACGGTAGCCTGGACTTCTATAAAGCGTTTGAAGTTGGTTTTTTTGAGGATCTCCGTTTTGACTTGTACTGCTTTTTTTTCTTTGGGAGGATCCAGGAGATATATTTCCTTTGATAGTTTAGCTATCTCTTTTTTCAGTTCCTGTAGATCTTTTTTCTTTTCGGCCAATAGTGTTCTTCGACCATCTACATCCCCTGGGTCGAGCGCTTGTTCTCCTTTTGGTGCACAGCTGACTATGAAAGCCGCTATGATCAGATATTGTAGTGCTTTCATTATTTATAGTTTACCTAGCGCAATGTCCAGGTCTGTTTTTGAATTGAGTAAATCATACAAGGCATTGATGTATTTGGATTGCGCATCGAATAGTTGCATTTCTGCTTGGGTGACTTCGATACTTGAGCCTACACCTTCTTTGAATTTTATTTGTGTCTTATCATAGATACTCTGTACGATACCCATCGATTTTTTTCTATTATCCAAGGTATTTTTGCTTGTCATAAAGTTATTGTAAGCATTCTTTACCTGCAGGTCGATGCCTCTTTCATACTCTGACTTCAGCAGTGTATTCTTCTTTAGTTCCAGTTCTGCTTTTTGTATTGAAGATTTTTTGAGTTTGCCATCAAGTATGGGAACATTCAGCGCTAGACCACCATATACAGTAGGTAACCATCCTGCTTCATTACTGTCGAATAGATTATTACGTTGTAAGGATTGGCTGATTCCAGCTCTAGCCCGCAGGCTGGGATAGTAGCCTTTCTCCAGTCTCTCTATATTCAACTTATTCATTTCCAATCCCATTTCGATTTCAGCATATTGAGCTCTGTCAGAATAATTGACTTCTGCGTATTGATGATTGACTTCAGCCTGAAATTTTAGAACTAGATCTTCCAGGTTTTCTGTGATGGACAAGTCTTCATTCAGAGGATAATTCATTTGAAACTTCAGCAGATCATGAGTGATCTTGAGATAATCGGTGATTCTTTCGTTTTCGGTTCTTATTGATTCGAGTGACAGGTTGATCCTATCCACATCCAGTTGTTCCATAAATCCATTCTCGTAGTAGGCTTTGGCTTCCCTCAGTGAGGACTCTATGTTAGCGATATTATTTTTAATCGTTTTTTGATTCTCTTGTGCAATGAGAATATTCATATAGGCCTTGGTGACTGATGTTCGAATTTCTTCTTCGATGATGCCCTTCTTTTTCATACTTAATTCTTTGAATAGCCTAGCCGCTTTAAGACCAGTTAGATAAGACCCATCAAAGAGTAGCATACTACCATCAATACTCGCTGTTAAATTATTTCTGGGAAAGAATGAAAACTCAAAAATCTGTGGATCGCCAGTTGGCGCAGTGACTTCATTTGGAAATTCCTGTAATAGAACATTATAAACAGCTGGTGTTATAAAATCCTCTACTGGATTGACAGGTGAGTACACATAATAATTATAATCTATGCCTGCATTCACCTGGGGAAGTCCCACAGATTTCACTTCTGCAATTTCAGCGTCTGCTTGCTTTACTTCGATATTTCTGATTTTGAGTTGAGTGCAGTTTTCCAAGGCATAGTCCAATGCTTCATCCAGTGAGAATGATTGCTGTGCATGTGCTTGTGATATAATGAACAGGCATAAGCACCAGCATATAGTGGAGAACCTCATATGGTTTCGTTTTTGAGATATTTGGTAAGTTCTTTTTTGCCCTTGACGTTTATGATGCCATGCAGATGGTATAGTATCATGACTCTGTAGTATTCCTTTAAATTATATTCATCAATATTGAGGTCTTCATCAGTACTTATTGTTCTGGCTAGACCTAAGTACAGTTTACCGATGATTACTGAGTTGAGTTCGGTTCTGTAGTGGCCTTCTTCTTTTCCTCTTTCTATATTCTGTGTAATGATGTTTTGCAGTCTCTTTAAATGTTTTTCTTCTATGTACTTCCAGGTGTCTGGATGGTATTTTTGAAGATCATATGTTAAAGTAGGTTTCATATTCCTGATGGTCTTTAGAGCTTGCCTTGCCATGAGTACCATTTCGTCGATAGCGTTAATGGAATTAGCTGTGATTTGTTCTATTATAGTATGTTCTTGCTTGATGAATCTTTTAACAGCGGCTTTGACGAGTGCTTTCTTATTGGGTATATGAGTGTAGATGGTTTTCTTTGAAATACCCAGTAGTCCAGCAATATCATCCATACTGACACTCTTGACACCATATTTGAGAAATAGGGTCATTGCAGAACTGAGTAGCTGATGCTCCGCTAGATTGTTGTCAGTTCTTTGATTCATAAGCGCAAACTTAATAATTTTAAACTTTGGAAACTATTTTTAGAATTAAAGTTTCTTGTAGCATAAAAAAAATGGAATGCCGAAGCATTCCATTTACGTGAGTTTTATTTTGAGACGGCCTAGACCGTCTTTGTTTCAGGTTAACTTTTTAACCAAAACACCCTTTAAAGTATTTCAAGATACATTGGAAAAAAGGAAAGAAGCAAGAGTACCTAATGGCTTTGTTTTTACAATTTATCTACAACTTTGAATAGTGGTGGAAGTTATGACGTCTATTTGACATTTCTTTTCACTTAACCAGTGCAAATTGACCAGCATATAAGGGTTTTGTAGCAGAATTGTTATTCGATACAGTCAAAACATAAGTATAGATGCCCTGTTCTGCAGGCTTATTATTAATGAATCCGTTCCAACCTGACTGGTTAGTCCCGCTATAGACAAGCTTTCCCCATCTGTCATAAATTTCCAGATCACCTTCTAGCTCTTCCGCGCTGAAGATTTTAAAAACTGCGTCTGCTCCACTCACGGTATTACTGAAAATATTAGGGATATAAATACTCTCCACTTCCATCACAGGATTAGTGATGACAGTGACCACAGTTGTAAAACTGCCCTCGCAATCAGCGTCTTCATCGATGGCGAAATAGAAAAAGTAAGAGGAAGTCTGCTTTGGAGCGACTGTTATGGTCGAGCATTGGTCGCATAGAGGGCCACTCTCGTCTGCCCAGTAGAAGATTGCGGCACCAGCAGGTAGGTCTGCTATGAGTTCCACCATGTCTCCCTGCATTATGGCCAAGCTGTCTACAACACTGACATCTGGACTTGTTGCAGGTACACTGATTTCAATTTCTTCGGTATTTCCAAATTCATCTTCCAAGATGCAGAGATAAACCCCAGGAAGAAGATCACTGATGAGTTGAGTGCTAGTATTCCCTATCGTACTCTGACCACTGGTTATGATGATGCCATCATCAGCTATAATAGACCAGCTAATCATACCGCTACCTGTTAAGTCCAGTATGATAGAGCCGGACGGATCACCAGGACAATTCGCGGCAGTGACGATAGTATCAAAACTGATACTGCAATCATCTAAGACCAGATTAAGGATAGTCAAGTCCTCACATCCAAAAGCATTCAAAGTAGCATTTGTGAAGGTACCCACTTCGTCAGGATCGCAAGTTGTACTGTCTATTTCAGTGGTGGTGGAAGGCAGGTAGCTGAGCATTGCTGATGCCTCACCTGTGCAACCCTCCGTATCAGTGACGAGAACAGAGACTAAAGTTGGTGCCGTAATTATAAGTTCGTCGGCCATGGATCCATCTGACCATAAGATGCTCGTGTAATTGCCATCGACACTTAACGTGGTTTCCTCTCCCTGGCAGAAATCCACATTACCTAGGATCATAGGCATCAAGTCATCCTTGATAACAAGTGTCACAGAGTTACTACCTGTACAGCCATTAGCATCAGTGACTTGAACTGTAGCATCTCCACTCGAGCTTATAGTCAGGGTATTACCAGTGGACCCTTCAGACCACTCTATAAGATCATAATTTCCGATTACTTCTAAGACAGTGGATTGCCCAGCACAAAATTCCAAATCTCCCAATATTTGCGGATTGAGTTGGTCCATCACTGTTACATTTATAGAGCTATTGCCAGTACAATCGTTAGTATCGGTAACGGTAACTTCATATAGTCCTGCTTCATTTATTTCCAGAGTAGACAAAGTAGAATTGTCATTCCAGAGTACAGCAGCGTAGCTCATATCCAGAGATAATTCTCCAGAGTTCCCTGTACACAGTGTGAGATCGCCTACGATCACTGGCTCGGGTAAAGGAAATACTTCGATGAAGATGCTATCAGAATTGGAACAGTTTTCCGTATTAGTCACGGTTACAGCATATGTGCCTGTACTATTAACTTCTAAGCTTTCTTCAGTGGTACCATCACTCCAGGCATAGCTGTCGTGTGCTTGTTCCAGACTTATCAAAGTCGATTCTCCTTCACAGATTGTGGTGGCATCAACACTTAAATCAGGTACTGGTAGACCTTGAATGATCACGGTGATACTATCCACGTGACTGCAGCCAAATGAATCTGTCACGGTCACAACATATGAACCCGCTTGGTCAATTGTAATCCCTTGGTTGGTTCTGCCCGTGGACCAAGCATATTGATCATATGATTCCAATACTGAAATGCTTGTTGATTCAAACTGACAAATTTCTGGATTGCCAATCAGCGTAATGACAGGTAGAGGTAATACAGTGACTTCGATAGAGGATTCTGAGCTGCAACCATTCTGGTCCGTCGTGATGACAGTATATACACCAGTCTCAGATACTTCCAAGTCTCTATTAGTAGAGCCATCTTCCCATAATTGACTGCTGGGATTTCCTGCAACCACTAGGAATTGTGATGTACCCGCACAGAGGCTATCGTTACCTAGTATATCATAAGTCTGTATAGCAAAAGTATCTACCTGAAAAGTCGTTTCAGTAATGCAACCCTCCGCTGTAGTTACTGTTACACCATAACTGCCAGGCATCTCGACTGTTATACTTTCACTCTGCTCACCCTCTGACCAGATATAAGTATCATAGTCGGCATCATTTTCTACTCCTATTGAAATCATTTCTTGCGAACAAAAATCTCTCTCACCGAATTTCTGAATGTCAGGTACTGTATGAAAGCTCAAGTCGATCCGGTAAAGAGAGTCACAAGTATTGATGCCTGGCACAGTCACACTGGCAATAGAGTTGCCTTGATAAAAAGGCAGACCATTGACATAGACAGTATCATAAGGACATATGGGTCCACGGATGCTCTCCGTGAAGCTTCCTTCGTATACTTTATCCAATCGGTAATTAAAAGAGATGCAACTACCCAAATCAAAGGTGCCTGAGTTCTGTGTAAAATCAAAAGTGTGAATACCTCTCCCTAATTCAGAATCTCCAAAAAGGCCATTGTAACCATTACAATCAGGATTAAAAAAATTACTATCCTTTTCGTAAATGTCCACATTGAGACTGGTGCTTGTCTGTGCAGGATCAAATCTTCCTAAACAAAAAGCAGTGGTGAATCCACCCGCTGGACAAGTATTAGGATTACCTATGGGCCCAAAGTCAGTTACAACATTTTGTGCTGGTCCAGTAATTTGGTTCAGATTACTGAGGTGCATGATATACAGCTGCGACCCATCCGCTCTGAATACCTCAAGTACAGGATCCATCCCTCCACCATCCCCAAAAGGGCATCCCGCTTCAAAATTCAGGGAGGTTACGGTAATGGTGACTTTTTGCTGGCATTGAGCTATGCTGGCCTCTACCTTGCATATAGCAATCAGGATGAATGAATATAAGCTGGTATAATAATATCTCCACATATAAAATAATACCTGGTTATGACGTAGAGGGGCACTGCAAGTTACATTCAGTAGTTATAACTGCAAAAGTTCTCCTTAAAAGAATAGAGCTGACTCGCAAAAAATCAGCCGTTCTTTTTTTTCTTTAACCTGTTTTTATTGCCTTATTATTGGCATTAGTATGTTGCTGTCGTTTTCTGTTATTATTCTTACCAAGTAAGTTCCCTCAGGATAATGGAAAAGTGATACCATTCCCTTGTAAGAATTGTCATACCTGGTGACATGTGTAGTCTGAATAACTTTACCTTCCATATCATAGAGCTGTATAGGTAGGAAAAGTCCTTCGTTCTCTATGCCATTGATAAGTATATTGAAAAGGCCATCAGTGGGATTAGGAAATAGCTCGATCTTGATGTCGTTTCTTGCTTCTAATACACTCGTCGTAGAGATATCTATGGTTTCAGCATAAGTACAACCAATAGCATCTGTTATCACAATTTCATATTGACCACCTGAAAGATTTTCAAAAATATTATCATCAGTAAAGCTGATTCCACCATCAATGCTGTAATTGAAATCTGGCCCAGCACCACTACTGACATCTATGAGAATCAATCCAAGATCACCCGTTATTTCTGTTATGATGTCAGCTTCTAGATTACAAGCTTCTGCTGGACAGAATTCATTAGCCTCAAAATCGCCAAAACCTGCATTGATGATACTGACTATAACTTCACCATCTTCATTAATTATCTGATAACTTCCTGGAGGGTCGCCTTGGGCAGTAAGACCATCGCCGAATATATCATAAATTATGAAAGTATAACATTCATCTTGTATCAGACAAAACTCTTCCGTTAGAACAGTAAATTCTAATTCCTCATCTAGTAGACCATCAGAATCATATATGATATTACCCATCTCATTTCTTATTTCCCACGAAGTCTCTTCTGGGAAATCATCAGTCAGTAACTCTAATCTCACTAGAACAGCATCAAGTATAACTTCAAAATCCACTGTCTCTGAATTGTTGTCTGGGAGCTGATCAGCTCTGCCATTCACTTGATTTATCTCTACAGTTATTTGAGTCATGCCCTCGCTGAGGTCAGTCAGTGGTAATGGAAGCGAGGTACTCTCCCCAGGTAATAAAGATCCTGAAAAAGACAAGTCATCTGCCATCGTCATTCCATTGATCGTATATGTAAGACTGACATCAGTAATAGGCTCAGTACCTAGATTTTGAATCTCTATACTAAGTTCGTTATCTGCACCGCATAAGATACCATTTACGCCATTTATCGCCGTGACACTGGCATCGTATTGTGCGAGTTTAGAAACGATCTCATTTATTGTATCATTGGATATGAAAATGTCTTCCGTTGCTGAAGTAAACAACTTGAGGTTATAAGTCCCTATGTCAGAAAAATCAGCTAGCTGGTTGAAAGTATGGATGTAAGTCCTTTCAGGGGCAAGAGAAAAACTCAATGTTTCTTCTATTACAGGTCCTCCATCTACTTGATAACCTATCTTGAAATTTTCTATGCTAGTCCGACCATTATTTATTATCTCCACATTGATTCTTTCTGTGCTGGTGAGGTTAGGCGAATCATCAGGCGCCAGTAAAGCAGTAGGGTATATATCGAATTCTGCTTTCGCTAGACTAAAGGCTACAATTCTTGTTCCTGTCTCACCTTTGTCTGCATATTCTGAGGTAAGCCAAAAGGTTCTGTCATCTACAGGGTCAATAGTCATATGTGCATAATCTCCGAATCTTCCCCCAGAAATTATTGAATTCTGACCTACAGCTAGAATGGTTTCTGGTTCTGTCATCTCACCCAAGGGGTCATCTGCTGACCTGCCTGTCATTCGCAAATCAACGAATTCAGAATTGCTGGAAGTATTATAAGCCAACGCTATATTTCCTAATCCATCCATAGCTATACCGCCCATGTATCGATCTAGCCCATCACTCAGCGCTATGGTGCCTTCCTGGTACAAGGCCCAGTCTTCGCCCGGTATTCTTCTCAGTTCTGTCCATCGCACACCAGCAAGATTGTTGCCTGCAGTCACATCAGTCACAAAAGATAATACGATGGATTCATGAGTCCCAAAATTTCTATAATGGGGCTGGAAATAAATGATTTCCGGAACAGCATCTAATCCTGTCGGGCCGGGCTGAGGCACACAAGAAAACCCAACTCCGGTTTGCGAGCAAGGATATGAGTCATATTCTGAGACGCTGACCACTTGAGTATTGAATCCTGCAGTCTCACTATTGTAATCTACTTCAAACATATGTATGGCTATGCCATCTTCCGTCTGCGCAGGATCCATGCCCCAATCTTTATCCTGTAAGGCTGCGATAATAGGTCCTTGATCTGCAGGTGGTCTAGTGAGACCTGACAAATCCACTGGTGTAGCCACTATGAATCCCTGCTCGCTATCTCGTGGGCCAGGCAATTGTGTTCTTATTACCTTAGGTTCTTCTTCTCCTGCATAAAGTGCTTCCAAGTCAATGAAATAGCTGATCAGATCAAATGGTCCTGATTCATTGGTTGTAACGACCAGACTGCCTGGCCACAGCGAATATTTAGGATAATCTGGAAATCTTGGTGTACTGAAAATATACTGATTATAAACTCCAAAGGGGTCATCAGTTTCAGAAACTGCAATCAAGAGTTCGTTACCGAAAGGAAATTCAGTAATGAACCATCTCTTAGCTTCTTGATCAAATAATATTATGGGGTCGCCAGCACTCGTCCTTGTCTCCCAGAAATCATCGAGCAGTATGGTGTCCACGAGTTCTCCACTTTTTTCGTAAATACCGACCACAGTTGCGTTGACGCCTTGCATATAATGATTAATACCTGCGTCACCAGAAGGATCGGCTGGAGAGGAAGCTGTTCCGAAAAAATAAGACGTTAGTCCTTCTATGTTGACGCTGATGTCTAAGGGAGGTCTTTTGCGCGGCGTAATAGTAGACTGTCTTACAGGGTCTGCTATTTTATTCTGACCCTTGTCCATGACTTCATTACTAGGAAAACGACCTACGAAGTTTTTTGGTTTTTTGAAATCTCGTCTTGATTTGTTTTTAACATTGAGCGCTACTGCCTTGGAATCGGCTATGACCGCACTCATATTAACTGTACCTATCTTCTTAGCATAAGTTATCTCTGTAGGGACTGGAGAGTAGCTTTGATGTTGTGCTGATAAAGCCACACTTGCCGCCAAGCATATAATCAGTAATTGTATTCTACAAATCATGATGATTATTTATTTAGATGCTTTTAATGATCGTTTGCCTACTTTTTTCACAGACTGCGATTGCATTTCAGGGTCCTGTCTGATGCTTCTGGCCATCACGATATTAATATTAGTCTTTAACATGGCCAGTAATTCTTCTTCTGAAATTATCTCACTGTTATAGGTAAATAAAAAAGCGTTCAAGGTCTTACTGACTTTGGACTTATTTTCCAGCTCATATGCTGAGTAGTCCAAGACTATTTCTTCTGCCGTATAGTCCGGCTGTATCTCTATGATGACTTTACCCATTTCTTTTTTCATGACAGGCTGGTCAGCTTTGAGCATTTTGTTACTGTTACAGGCTAGTATACTGAAAAGCATCGTAAAAGATACGATCGAGAGCAGTGTTGCGGTATTGGAACTCATCAATGTTAAATTTGTCTCTAAAATAAGCAATAACACTACCCTCGGGTTAAATAACCATTGTATTTGTCTTCGAGGTGAGTACAGGGGATGGTCAAAATCTCAAGATGTGTCCTGGACGTCCATCTACCTGACTTTCCTTGTAAGCTGCGACCGTATCAACTATGGTTTTTTCGAAGGGTAAGTAATGATGATCGAATAGCTCAGTGGATTTCTTATTCGAATATTTACTGTCTATAGACGAGGCTCTCAGATTATTTTTGAATATAGTCCTGGTTTTACGCGTAAGCAAGCATTGGATAGCATCAAAAAATGGTAATAGATTAATCAAAAAATTTGAAATGGGCATCCAAGGTTCTCGATTACCAAGTGCGGTCGAAATGGAAGAAATCAATGATTTATAGCTGATATTGTGACCAGTGGCTAGAACGCGTATCCCACTGTAACTGGATTCCATGGCCTTGATGGTGATTAGAGCCACATCTCTTACATCGACAATCCCAGTAGATCCTTTGGGAAAAAAAGGATTCCAGTTGCTTAGCTTACTGAATAAAGCTGATGTCCCTTTATTCCAGAATCCAGCGCCTAATATCAATGAAGGATTGATTATCAAAGTGCTAAGCCCCTCGGCCTTTGCTCTCCATATTTCGAGCTCTGCGAGATGCTTGGTGATACCATAATCCGTATTGAGTTTGCTTTCTATCCACTCCGCTGATTCGCTGATGAGTGCCTCTTTTCCTGATTTGCCCAGCGCAGCAACAGAGCTGATATGAATGAATTTCTGCACAGAGTGGAGGATAGCCAGATTGACCAAGTCGTGAGTGGCTTGCACATTGATAGCATATAGACGTTTTCTATCCTTAGGATGCCAGGAGATCAGAGCTGCACAATGAATGATGAAATCCGTGTCCGCCACCAGGTCTTCCAAAGTTCTGATGTCAGATAACTCACATTCCACCCATTGGATTTTGGAGTGTACGGATTGGACTAGTTCCAGGCTACTGGATGCTCTGTGAATAGCAGTGACCGTGTAATTGTGTTTCACCAATAATCTTGCAATATAGGATCCCAAGAATCCAGTTGCGCCAGTCACCAGTACTCTAGCCATGAGTGTGGGAGCTGGGGAAGAAAATGCTACCTCCTGAGGCTGCGGCACTTGCACCTGTAGCTGTAGGGATGAAATTGGGCTTATTAAGAATTCTCAATTGAGCAGCATAAGCGATCAAGATGGCTTCTTTGTAATGAATTATATTCTCTTCTGGAACATGTAAGGAGACAAATTGCTTTTTTAGCTTTTCATTGAGTTGCTCTATTAGAAAACTATTGAATGTGCCACCTCCTGTGACGAACATTGATACAGACTCGTCCCCAACTGCTACCTGTGCTGCTATGTTATGTACGATGTAATCCACCAGGGTTCTAAGGATATCGGGGGTAGAATGTTCATTGAATAGGGCGCTATTCTCTGCTATGATTGTTCGGGAATAGCCATTGTCCAGCGATTTAGGTGGTGCTTTTTGCAGAAAGGGATTGGAATTCAATTTCTCCAATAGGGCTTTAATGGGCTTGCCCGACGCTGCAAGCTTTCCACCCATATCATAATCCTGACCTACCTGCTGAGCTATATGGTCCAACAGTTGATTGCAAGGACAAATATCATATGCCGTCCATTCGTCATTATTTCTGATGCTCACATTGGCTATGCCCCCAAGATTAAGATAGTATTTGTATCCTGGGAATAGATCTCTATCGGCAATGACGGCCATAGGTGTACCTTGCCCACCCATGCATATATCTTGCATTCTGAAGTCAGAGATAACCGTTTCATTGATCCTTTCTGCGACCAGGGCGCCATTAAGCAATTGCCAACTCCTGCAGTGCTCTGGACTATGTATTATGGTATGTCCATGTATACCCACAGCACTTGGATTAGTGACCTGATACTGATCTTTGAAAACCATTAATGCCTCAGAGACGAATATGGAAAAGGCTTGTTCAGTCTTGATGAGTTCTGACGGGACTTGGTGGATGGTCTTTTTCAATGATTGCTTCAGCTCTTCTGGCAGATCCACTTTAGTAGCGGCAATCAAGTTCCAGACTATTCTACTGTCTGGCTGCCTGAGTGAAGGCTCAGTAATGGTAGCTCGTGTCCCAGGCTTGTCGGCTGGTATTACTAGATCCAGCAAAGCAATATCCAGCCCATCCAAGGAACTTCCGGACATCACACCTATAACCTTCATAGTTGTTAATTCTGATTATAAAGGAACAAAATCTATAGCTGAGTAAACCCTTTCTGGAAAGTAGAAGTTGATTTATATAGCTTTACTTCATATAAACAACGCGTATTTATGGCTAAAACTGACTTTTGGGAGGGATCTGAGGCTTATCTGTGTGACAGAGAACTAGCGCAAGCTTTTCATATGGCTAGGGTATTGGGTATGCCCTTATTGATAGAGGGGGAACCTGGCACGGGAAAGACGGAATTACCTTTGCAATATGCGCAATCTTCTGACTTGCCATTATATGTCTATCCTACTGGATCGAAGAGCAATGTCGAGCAATTTGTAGCAAAGTTTGATCACGTCAAATATCTGAGGGATTCTCAGATAGAAATCCTGAATGCTCAGAGACAAGAAAAGGGTCTGGATACTAAACTCTCTACTGGGGGCAGAAGTTCTGAGCAACTATCAGATTATGTGATGAAAGGCCCAGCAGCGCTCGCATACAGCCATCCCCATTCTGTCTTACTCATAGATGAGATAGATAAGGCTCCCAGAGAATTTCCGAACGACTTACTGTATGCACTCAGTCACAGAAAGTTCGTGATGCCAGAATCCAATGAAATATTGACTGTCACCGAGGAAGAAATGCCAGCCATCGTCATAACTTCTAATAGGGAGCAAGAGCTGCCCACGGCATTCAAGGGACGTTGCATCTACCACTATATTAATTTTCCAGAACCGGAAACAATGAAACAAATCGTAGCCAAGCATCATCCTGAATTATCTGATAAGATTGTCAATGTTGCCATGGATATTTTCTATCAACTACGCAATTTGGGACTGGAAAGAAATCCTACAACTCGAGAGTTACTGAATTGGATGAAGTATGTCAAGCGATTCTCTTCAGCAGAAGCTATTCAGAAAATGGAAGCCCTTGAAGGTCTGGGAGTTTTGGTGAAGACACAATCGGATCTGCAGAACATTCAGCGGCGCATCCTCAGGGATCCTGACGATTTCGGCAAACGAAGCACCTCTAACTAAAGCGATGTTCGAGAGCTTACCACATTCATTGAGAGCTATGGGACTGGACGCTGACGTCAGGACATTATTGGCCTTGCAAAAGGCGATGAAAAAGGATCTGATCAAGACTCTAGGGGACATCTATCTGGTCTTGCGGGGCTTGGTAGTGAAAGAACCTACTATGATGGGCCCTTACACCAGAGCTTTCTATGCTTATTTTCTCAATATAGATATTCAGAATGGGGACAAGTTGGATGATGCGATATTACGCTCCGAAACTTTCAAAGATTGGAAGCAGGCATTTTATGAGAGACATAAAGTGGACAATATTAGTGATGATGAACTGGTTACTAAATTTCTGGATGAAGTGCATCTGACGTCTTACGATATCAAGAAAATCATATCTGGCAAGGAACTTTGGGACCAAGATAATCCTCACTTGCAAGATGAGGAAGGCGCTGATATGGAAGAAGGAAAGCGCAGGCCTTTGGACAGGATGGCAGATTATTCTGAGTTGTCTCTGGAAGAGCTGATGGAAAGGATGCGAAAAGTATTGGAGCAACAGAAGTCCAGGCACAGTGGTGGGAGTCATTGGATAGGAACTGGAGGCATTTCGCCTTATGGTCACGGCGGTGCAGCGCAGGGCGGTATCAGAGTCGGAGGGTCTGGAGGCGGGAAGATGGCGAGACGTGTCATCAACGATCGAAATTTTTTCCCCGTGGATATGGATAAGATCATCAATGATGATAATGTGGATGCAGCCTTGGCCAGTCTCAAGGGCATCACTGAAGAATCTGCCTTTGACAGATTAGATGTTCAGAATACGATCAAGCTGGGTCTGCAACGAGGGGGTCTCTTTATTCCTGAGATTGAAAATATCAAAGAAGAGAGATTGCAGGTTTTGTTATTCATAGATAATGGGGGCTATTCCATGTCACCTTTTGTATCTATGATCAGAGAGTTGTTCAAGAAGATGAAGACTAGATTTGCTCACGATATGGAAACGTACTATTTCCATAATACGATCTATGACAGAGTCTTTTCAGATGCCAGACGATCCAAGAGAGTGATGATGGATAAGATTTTGTCCAAAGACCCTGGATATAGAATTTTCATCGTAGGAGATGCTTCCATGGCCCCTTATGAATTGAATAAACTATCGCTCAGGAATTACAAGAAATTAAAAGATAAATTCAAAAGAGTCGTTTGGCTCAATCCTGAACCTAAGAAGTATTGGAAACATACTTACACCATAAATATCATCAATAAGATGATCCCAATGTATCCAATTACACCTGGAGGCATAGAAAATGCCGTAAGAGATATGAATAAACTGAAATAATGTGTTTCTTAGGACTAAGTTATTTCCTTAATAAAACCAGTGATATGAAAAAGAAACTTAATTACTTCTTATCCACCTTGATGTTTTTCTGCATAATTATTTGTCATGGACAGGTCTATGTGGATGTGAGTGCCACTGGAGTGGCAGATGGCACCTCATGGGCAAATGCTTATACTGATCTCTCAGTTGCCATAGACATGACACCATCTAATGAATCCTTGTGGATAGCCAAAGGCACTTATACACCTCCTGCAGGTTTCACACTCGGAGAAACATGGTTTGAGTTACCGCATGATATGATGTTATTTGGTGGCTTTGCAGGGACGGAAACGGCACTCGACCAGAGAGATATTACAGCTAATCCTACCATCTTATCTGGAGACCTCAGCGGAGATGACATCGATGATAACTATACGACCAATAAATCGGATAATGCTTTACACGTTTTCTTCCTTTCAGATACGATCACTAATGCTACGATATTCGATGGATTACACTTCAAATATGGTGTGACAGAGCCGGATACTTCGAGTGGAAATAGACGACGAGGGGGTGGAATGCTGACTTATGGCTCGCCACAGATCAAGAATTGTACCTTCTCTCAGAACTGGGGTTACTTCGGAGGTGGCTTATACCCTAGAGGGACAGCAACTGAGATAGAGTTGACAAATTGTGTTTTTGAGAATAATGGCGCTGGATTCGGTGCAGGGGTGTATCTACTTCAGAATTCTGCGAAGATCGAAAACTGTACTTTCTCTAGAAATACTTGTGAATTCAATGGAGGCGGCATGCTAGCAGGTTCTGATGAGGGGACGGTAATTTCAAATTGCGTCTTTCAAGAAAATATTTCTAATAATGATGCCTGGACTGGAGGTGGTGGCGGATTGTATATTTTGAACGCTATTATGGATGTTGAAGGATGTGAGTTTGTAACGAATGCAGTCACTCGAAGAAGAGGTGCAGGGATATTCGTGAATACCTCTAATGTGAATATAATGAACTGTATTTTCGATGATAATCGAGCTAATCAATCTACTGGAGGCGGTGTGCACATGTGGTCAGACTCTATTCCTATAACCGTCACAATTGTTGATTCCGAATTCAAAAATGGAAGCGCTAATTGGGGCGCAGCTGTCAGTATATATGGTGAGCCGGCAACTTTGGAAATGACGAATTGTGAAATGAAGGATAATGAAGTCATAGCGAATGGTGGCGCTATTTATTCTGGTTTTGGGTCTAACAGCATATTTGCGGATTGCAACTTTGAATTAAATGTTGCGACTAGGGGTGGTGTGCTTTCAGGGCAGAACGACTTGACTAATTTTACTTTGATTAATTGTAGCGCATCGCGGAATGAAGCCCGTAATACTGGTGGAGTAGTCCATACTTTTTCAGGAGATTCATTATTTCTCGGAAATCCTAAATTGACCATACACAGATCTGAATTTTTCAGAAATGACTGTACGGAACAAGGTGGTGTGATGAATCTCTCTGACACGGACCTTGAAGTGAGAAACTCTTTATTCAATGATAATTCTAATTTTTCACCCACAGGAGCGGGTGGTGTGATGTCATTGAATACTAGTGGACCGATAGAGAACACTTATTCATTGATGAATAATACTTTTCATAATAATGAAGGTGTTGTCGGTGCCGTCATAGGTAACTGGACGGATTCTACAGGAGTTTCAGAATTGATTCTTCAAAACAATATTTTCTCTGGTTCTTCTTCAGATTCTTATGCAATAGAGGCAGGTACACCAAGTGTAATTTCCAACGGCGGAAATATGAGTGATGATGAAAGTCTGATTGCACTTGCGACAGCGACTAATGACACTCATAACGAAGCTCCGGAATTTGAGAGTCCTTCTTTAGGCATATTTGAACTGCAATCCACTAGCCCAGCTATAGATAGTGGTGTGAGTATGGGTGCACCACAGTTGGATATCAATGGTAATGGAAGAATAGATGGTGCGATAGATAAAGGCGCTTATGAGTTTGGTGCTACACAAACAGCCGTCGAGGACCTGGAAAAGTCATTAAAAGAACTCAAGGTATTTCCTAATCCTACTGTGAAGCAGATCAGTTACACTTTAGATAATAACTGGTCCGGAACAGTCTATCTGGAGGTAAGAAACCTGATGGGTGCAGTGATCACAAATCAGTTATTGAATAAGAACTCTGAGGTTTATACAGGCACCTTGAACGTGGAGGATCTTACTCCAGGCTTGTATCTGCTCAATATCAATAATCAAAAAGAATCAGTCACTAGATCTTTTATCAAGGATTGAACCGTAACAACAAAAGATAGAAAAAGTGCTGATTCAATTGAGTCAGCACTTTTTTTCATTTCAAGAAAAATCTTCAATCAGAATCATAATCCAAACACTAAGCGGGCAGCCTATGCCAGAATTCAGAATTTCAAATTTCATGATTCTCAAGACCATTCCTTCAAGGCAATCGGCGCGGAGAGCAATTCATCAGGAATAGCAAAAGCATCCACTAGAGCCAGCGCATCGGGCTTGATTTCTTGGTAAAGTTTGGTAATCTGTCTTCTTATGGCTTTGGTCTTAGTGCCATCCATATAGTCGCTTTCCAAGTACCAACCTCTGTTTTCAAATATGTTATCCAAGGCATACAATTGTGCTAGGGTTTCCATAGCCTTTCTAGTAGCGGCGTCTTTGCAATTATTGATATGTTTATGAAAACTCACCAGGGTGACTTCAGCTATGAAGGCTGCTGCAAGATCCATCATATGTTGTTGGACTTTGAGGAAAGTTTGCTGACCATCCATACCACGCTTGATATACTTCTGCATACGTTCGCCCAGGCTGATCAGTATCTTTCTGTTTCTATATTTGAAAGCATGAAAATGAAATTTGTGGTCTAATAAATGTGCTGTATCCGTATTTCTAGTGAACAAAGGATTGTATTCATAGGCTTCGTGCTTGGCCTTGGTCACTAAGAATCTGATGACTGCCCTATAGCCATCATCATGAAAGGACTGTTTGTACTCAGTAAGGCTACCTTTGGCTACCAATTGCATCAGCACGGTATTATCTCCTTCGAAGGTGGTGAATATATCCGTATCTGCTTTGAGACTGGCAAATCTATTTTCAGACAAGTATCCTTTACCTCCGCAGGTCTCACGACAAATCTGTATGGTCTTGGTCGCGTGCCAGGTAGCGGTGGCTTTGAGGCCTGCCGCCAAGGTTTCTACTTCTCTCATTTCATTTTCATCAGCCTTACAATATTTATCAGCCAAGTCTTCGGATGCCAGGTAGTAAGCGTAGGTCTTTGCGAGGAGTGGGAAGAGTCTGGCTTGATGTGTCGGGTAGTCGATGAGTAAGGTTTCTTCTGCTTGTCCCTTTACTGAGAATTGTCTTCTGCTATAGGCATATTTCAGAGCGATGGTCAGTGCTACTTTGGAAGCATTGAGACCGAGCATCCCTACGCAGATTCTTCCGACCACCAGGGCACCGAGAGTGGTGAAAAACCTTTTAGAGGGATTGGAAATACTACTTACGTAATTACCGCTCTCATCAATATCACCATATTTATTAAGCAAATTTTCTACTGGAACCGTGACTTGGTCAAACCATATCCTTCCGTTATCTACGCCGTTAAGTCCCATCTTATAACCACAATCTTCTATTTTGATGCCTGGGAGTTCTTCGTGCTGGGCATCTCTCAGGGGCACCAGAATAGCATGCACACCATTGTTTTGGCCATTCACGATCAGTTGCGCAAATACTGCGGCCATCGTACTGTGCATCGCATTGCCAATATATTCTTTACCTGCTGAGAAGCTGGGGGAATTGATGACTAATGACTTTGTGGCATGATCATAGGTTGCAGTAGTTTCCAGGTCTTTGACATTGGAACCATGACCAGTTTCAGTCATGGCAAAACAGCCTAGTAATTGTGCCTTGTGCAAGGGTTCTATGTACTTCTTATGATGTCTTTCTGTCCCTAATTGCAGCACTGCACCACCAAACAATCCGACCTGCACACCAAACTTTATTGCCAGACTCAAGTCCCCATACCCCAGCATCTCAAACACAGCGATGTGCTCGCCGTTTTTCTCCAGACCGCCATACAACTTGGGGAAGGCATAAGCGCTGAGCCCTTGCTCAGATAATTTTTCAAGTTGGAATTTTATTCTGTTTCTATAAGCCTCTTTTTCTCTGTCCTCGACCATGGCAAAGGCTGGATCTCTGAGCAGCCTCCTTACACGATCTCTCACCTTTATTTCTTTCCCGTCCAGTACAGCTTTCATTTTCTTAACATCAAAAGAAGGCTCATTATAACTTTGTTTGATGAGTTTCGTGACCGGCTGCAGTCTTTTCATCAAGATGGCTTCACTCTCTGTGGTTAATCCCAAGGAATCTTTAAGTTCCAGGAGGGCTGCTTTGGTTTTTGGAGAATTACTTAAGGTTTTATCTCCTTGACCTTTGCCAGCTTGGGCAATAAATAGCCCCATCTCCACTAGTGAGGATTTCTCCTGTGGATTGTAGTTTCTTGCAGCTTTTTTTATTTCTCGTGTCCATAGTTTGAATTCTCTATCTGAAGGTGGATTCAGAGGATCCATATTCTCATTGAAAAAAGCAATATCCTCTGAGGTGAGGTGTTTCATATCAGCAATTTTCTTACGTATCTGAGTCATCTCAGATGGACTCAGCACTGAGTCTGACCAGCCTACATAGATGAGAGGCAGAATGCTGAGAACACCGCTGGAAAATTTCTGGACTTCTATACTCATTGCGTTTTATTTTTCTGTTGATTTATTATTGATCATTGGACCAGAAATAAAAGTGATTTGATTCTAGATTGAAACCTGTTGATGGATACAAACGATTACCTATATTATTATTCCTTTCTGTTTCTAACAGTATACCGCAAGCTTTTGTTTTTTCGCAATGTTCTTTGGCTTGGCTTATTAGCAGTTTGGAGATGCCTTTACCTCTTTTTGATTCTATGACATAGGGATCATTGAGTATCCACAACCGCTGCATTTTAGTGGAAGAAAAAGACGGGTAGAGCTGTGTAAAGCCCACCGACTCTTCTCCTTCTAATGCGATATGTATGACAGAATTTTTGAGTCTGAGCCTGTCTTTGAGAAAAGTTCTTGCTCTGGATTTGTCAGAGATTTTACGATACCATACTCTATAGTCATCAAAGAGATTTGTGAGATCTTCTAAGTTTGTCAGAGTAGCTGATCGTATTTCTATCATGAAAATTGCAAGTTATCCTGGTTGTAATGTTCCTGCATAGCTAACTGAATAAGTTCAGTGATCAGGTCTTGTTGCGATAAGCCGGATATCTCCCACAGCTTAGGATACATACTGATATTGGTGAAGCCAGGAATGGTGTTGACTTCATTTATGATGAGTTCGTTACCAGGGGTCAAGAACATATCCACTCTGCTCATCCCTCTGCCTTCCAGCCCGATGTAGGTTTCCAGTGCCAAGGCTTGTGCGGCTGCCACTTGGTCGGGGTTCAGCTGGGCAGGAATATGTAATTCTGCGCCTTTTTCATTCAGATATTTATTTTCGTAAGAATAGAAGCCACCTTCCGCCACGACTTCACCTGGGATGGAGGCTCGGGGATCGCTATTGCCTAGGACTGCACATTCTATTTCTCTTCCATTTATTTGTTCTTCCACGATAACCTTTGGATCATAACGAAAGGCTAATTCTAAGGCTTGCTCAAATTGTGATGCATTCTCAACTTTGGATACTCCTACAGAAGAACCGAGATTTGCAGGCTTGATAAATAGGGTAGTCCCCAATTGTTCACTCAGATACGTGTAATCTGCCATGTTCTGACCTTTTCTGAGTGTTGCCCAGTTAGCCACAGGAATATCCATGGAATTGAGTACGTGCTTCATAAGGTCCTTATCCATACCCACTGCTGAGCCCAATATCCCACAACCTACGCATGGCAGGCCAGCCAACTTAGCCAAGCCTTGTACAGAGCCATCCTCTCCGTAAGTTCCATGCAGTACAGGGAAGAGTACATCCACAGTGTTGAGTATGTCTCGATTTTTTACTGAATAGATATTCTTACTAGCAGTATTCTGCGAAAGCAATAATGGATTGTCAATGTCAGCTAGGAGTATTTTTGCAGGATCATCCGCGTATAGAAGTTTCATTGACTGATCGTGGTAATGCCACTGACCTTGCTTGTCAATACCTATTAAGATAGGTTCAAATAGGGCTTTGTCCAAAGACATGAACACGTTCTGAGCAGAAAGCAAGGAAATCTGATGTTCTGTAGATTGACCACCAAAGAGTATGGCCACTTTTGTTTTTTCTTGTCCCACTGAGGAGTGTATTATTAACGGTAGTGAGCCCTAAAGATAATTGTATGGTCTGTGGATTGCAATAACTCAGAGCTCATTTATGAATGATGAATTAAGGATTAGCAGCCCGCTTTGGCCAAGAGTAGTTGCCAGCGAATTTGAGAATTATTAAGTTCTGTTTTTTTATCTATGCCAAGCCTTCCCCTTCAGGTACTGTGTTTAAATCCAAGTGATTTTGATCTTAATTTTCAATAATTACTAATTTACATACTTAAGGAAGTGCCA
>ENA-ORXM01000147-ORXM01000147.1-marine-metagenome-genome-assembly--contig:-NODE-147-length-137780-cov-17.418611_pt1 | contig 137780 bp, 94 predicted proteins | sample MGYA00237867_ERZ511480 | MGnify/ENA primary metagenome ERZ511480 (study PRJEB26309, sample SAMN06266103) | marine metagenome | isolation source: Algal blade | place: United Kingdom:Sidmouth, United...
CAAAATTAATTCCACCAAAAGGGTTAATGGTCTGCTTACTTTTTACTATTTTCATATTAAATGATTGCAACATCACCTATATAGGTGAAATCATTTAGTCCGCAAAGTCTTTAACTATAAAGCTTTGTGGCTTTTTTATAAAAAGACCTGCGGATATAAGGTGCAATCGGGGCTAATTTTCGGACGGCGGTTTTTCGTAGCAACATTTTTCTTTAATTTATTTTTTATACAAAATTCCATTTTCTAAACCATGGTTTTGAATTTCATTGGAGGAGTGAATAAATATGGCTGGCACATCTGTATTTTTTTGAATTAGTTTTTTGATGCGTCGAGCATTTTTAGTATTGCGAGTTTGTCGAATATAAATAGCTTTTATTTGGTTGGGAAATTTTTTTGCTGCCTTAATGTAAAAGTCTGCATCTTTATCTGCGGAATCTCCAAGCAAAATAAAAGGTAATTTCGGATACGTTTTTAATATGTGCGCAATCGAATTATTTTTATGATTAGAAAAATCACCTGATGGAGTAATTCCAAAATCTCGTAATAATAAAGGTCCTTTCGGAAACTTTTGTATCCCTAAAAACTCTTCTAATAAATCATAAATATTCCACGGGCTATGTGATAAATAAAAAATAGGATTGTTTCTTTTCCCATTTCCCCCCTCAACAAAATTTTTAAATAATTTCACCATTCCTTCCATTGGCAGTCGTTGATGTGCATTTTTAAATATTGTAGCGTATAGCATTCTTAATTTAAAAAGCGAGGTAACGTGAGTTTGCAAAATAGTATCATCAATATCAGTAATAATGCCATAGTCCGCATTTTTAGATGGGAAATAAATTTCTCCTTTTGCCGTGATGCTTTTGTTATCTTTTTTTGTAGGAAAAAGTAATTCGACTTTTACATCTAGCCAATTATTGGTATTTTTCTTCGCGGGTGCTTTCCATTTTCTATCTAAAACAAAAAAACCTTCCTCATCAGTTTTACATTCAAACGATTGTTTAGCGCAAGTAATCCTAACATCTGCATTCGGTATTTCGTCCGTTTCAAGTCGTTTGTAACTATTTATGATATTTTGAATTTGACTATCAGTTTTACCTTTAAAAATATTTTCATCTTCTAGTACGCGACCTTTCAAGTATATTCGTTTGGAATTTGCGTAGCCTCGATACGGCAAGATAATGAGTGGTTCTTTAGAATCAAAATTCTCAGCAAAACGGTTGATACCCTTGCTTAATTTTTTTCCTACTTTTTTAAATCCTTGTAATGGGTTGTCCATTGTTTTGTTATTTATAACAAATTTACTTAAATTATTGATTTACAAAAATTTAGATGTTCAACATTTTCAAGTCAACCTTATTGCTTTTATTTTTAATTGTTGTTAATGTATGATTTTAAGCGGAGTATGACCGCAGGGAATATTCCGTCTTATATATTGTTAGCTCGCGTATTTCATTCTTCGAGTTTTAGATTTTTGGCTTGTGGACCTCTATCTGAGTCAAAGACATCAAAAGAAAACCTCTTGTTCATAGGTGTTCTATCAGCGAATATCCTATTCATTTCTGTATAGTGAACAAACACGTCATTCTCTGAATTGTCAATTCTTAGGAATCCAAATCCTCTATGCATATTGTAGTATGTTACTTTCCCAAAATTTCTATTTCCAGTAGATTTGGGTATCAATTCTTCTGTGAAGTTTCTTAAAGAATGTGCTTTTCTTTTTAATTGGGAAGTTTTGGAAAGTGTATTACTTAATTTCTTTTCTAATTCTTTAAACTTTTTCAGTGCTTTGTTTCTGTCCCAAAGGCATTCGCATATTTTTAGGCAATGCTTTTCAATTTTTTTATTTGTTGAAACATTTATTGGAATTTTTTCTCCTGCTATATTTATCCGCAACATCAAAAGTAGATGATATTTGAACCTCTTTACTTTAGGATTTAATTTCTTTTCTCTAAACAATTCTTCAAGTACATTGAGAGCAAGACCACTTGTATAATAAGGATACATTGAATGATTATCTAAGAAAAGCCTTGATTGATAAGCTTTTAGCAATTCACCAAAGTATCTATGAGTACTTTGTGGTTCATTTAGGAACATAGCCACATAGGCTTTTATCTGGGTTGAAAGTCCCAAAACTTTTTCTTGTTTAGTTTTTATTCCAGAATATTGCTTAGATCTTCTTTCGTAGAATATTTTCTTATTCTCTTCTTGCGAAAAAGAATTATAAAATTCTTCAAACTGCTTGTGAAATGGTTTTAATATTTCAAAGGCTTCATTTTTAACTTCTGTTTGACTGTTCGTGGCTCGTATTATATCGTTAATTGTATCATCGTCGTCAGTTACAATGAGCTTTAATGGAATTTTAATTTCAGAGCTAACAGAGTCTTTTAAATGATGTAGCACGTGAGATGTTTGACATCCATTTACTATTTGAAAGTCCGAAATTTTAAACGAACTTCCCACTTTGTTTAGGCTTTTGGAAACTATTGTGATTCCATTATTTAGTAGAACGAATTTGTCTTTTTTACCTTCGTTCACAATAGACCTTTTTATGCCTGAATTAACTTTATTGAATCCTTGAAAATCACGGACATTATCATAAAATATTGTTTTTATTATTTCTCCGTCTTCATCAGTAATGATCCTCACCAGATCATCCGCACTTAATACTCCTAAATATGACTCTGTGACTCCATCTATTTTTGGTAATATTGTATGTTTGTCAAAAGTTATTTCTCTGGTAATTTTATTTTTAATTTCTCTATAAAGCGACTTGATCTTGTTGGCATCGATTGGAATAAATTTGATTCTTGCGAACAAGTCTGTTTTCTTTAAATCTTCAATCCCTGAATTTATTGAAGTAATTAAATTTTGATCGTCAAGCCACTTTCCAGTTGTAATGTAATATAAATTCAAAGAAGGGCTTCTCTCCATTTTAATACTGTTTTTATATATGTAGTCCTTTAAGTCACGAAGATTGAGGATCTCATCTTCAAACTGAAGCTCAGTTTCCTTGAAGAATTCTTTAACCGACAATATGAAATTCGTTATTCCTGATAATTCAAAGCTTGAGGAAGTTTTGCTCTGAACAAAATTAAAATTCACTTCTAATTGATCACTGTCTTAGATAAAATAGTCTACTTCCTCTTCAGATGTAACTAAATGCCCATTAGTCATTATTGCAAGTCCATCGATACCGGGATTTTTGCTACCTCCTACATTAATTTTATCAATAGATGACTTATCAGGATAAAGTTTTGATATGATCAAGTAATTTGAAAAGTGTTCAAACAATTTTGTTTTATCAATTTCTTGAAAATTAAATTCAGTCTTAAAATCTTCTACAAAACTTTCTATTATTCTATCCATATTATTTTTGTTTTTATGCGAGTTAACATATATATACCCATAATTACAGATATATCAATTATCTAATGCAACAAAAATAACATATTTTTGGTACTCAACCGTAGTAAACGTTTTATACCGTTAGCAACGCCTCCAACGAGCCACCACCGCTCGAAAAGTAGCCCCAATTGGGGTGTTTGTAGTGGTTATGTTGTGGAGTTTTGCGCAACAACATTTCAACGGAAAGCGGGACCTAAATCACCACGAGCAAATCGGTTTCGCTTCTAAAAATAATCGAACTAAATGTCAAATTTTTTGTTGCTTAAATAAACCCATCTAACAACTAAACATAAAATTCATCAGAAATTAAAACCTTTACCTTTTTCTTATTAATATTTATGCGGTCTCCATTGGCGAGTACGTGCGTTTTTAAATTGGTTAAAGACATGGGCGCTCCTGGTACAAGAATTTTATCGTTGTTGTGGCGTAACTTTCTACCATCGAAAATAATGACCATACCCGAGCCAATAACTTCTGCTGTGTTATTTTTAATAACCAAGCCAGTATCTTCTGCTAATCCAATACCAATTATTTGAGGAAATTTTGCTACCGCTTCTGCCAATCGCCCAAATCTGCCTCTTTTTATAAAATGGGTATCAATGGTAAGTTGAGGTATCAAACCTAAACCTTCCCTCATTCGTATCGCTCCTTTAACAAACGATTCTTTTGGATTGCCGCCTGCAATCATTTCAGCCGCCATGGCCATCGCTCCAGCACTTGTTCCTGCAATCACAAATTTTTCTTCGTTTAAATAGCGGTCTTTTAAAATTTCATGAATTTTAGTATTGCCTATTTTTTTTGAAATGTTTGATTGATCGCCACCAGAAAACATAATACAATTGGCGGATGAAATATGCTCAATGGCGTGGGCGGTTTCTGCATCTGCTCTATTTCTTATATCTAATACAAGCACATTTTTGCAGCTAAGTGTATCAAATGCGCTTAAATAATTTTCTCCAACTTCAACAGGTATGCTTGATGCTGTAGGAATCACCACAATTTTGGCTTCAACTCCACCAGCCTCTTCAACCACTCTATGAAGTATTCCTTCGCTAATAAAATCTAATGTATGCGCTTCGTTTTCTTCAATTCCCTTGTCTTCATTTCCACCTATCGGAATTAGTGTTCCCTTCTTCAATTTCATCTAACAACTTTATTTTAATAAGCTCCCAAATTAAACCAAATTTTTTACTAAAAAGGTATATATTTATCTTCTTTTGACGAAAGTAAATATTAAAATTGATGGAGATTAGAAGTATTAATGCAATGAGAGGGCCAAATTATTGGTCAGTGAGACGTCATAGTTTAATTGTGATGGTTCTTGATTTAAAAGAAATGGAAGAATTACCCTCTAACAAAATTGAAGGATTTCCAGAAAGATTAAAAGCCATGTTTCCAAGCATGTATGAGCATCGTTGTTCGGAGGGTTGCGAGGGCGGTTTTTTTATGCGGGTAGATGAAGGTACTTGGATGGGACACATTATAGAACATATTGCTTTGGAAATTCAAACATTGGCTGGTATGGATACGGGTTTTGGTAGAACGCGTGGGTTTGGAGAAGCAGGCGTTTACAACGTTGTGTTTTCTTATATAGAAGAATCGGTTGGGCGATATGCCGCTAAAGTATCGGTAGCAATTTGTGAAGCTTTAATTAAAGGTGAAGCATACGATATGACCGATGACATTCAAAAAATGAGAGAGTTGCGAGAAAAAGATCGCTTCGGGCCAAGCACAGGTTCTATAATTAGAGAAGCGCAGAATAGAGGAATTCCGTGGATTCGATTGAATAAATATTCTTTATGTCAATTAGGTTATGGTGCAAATCAAAAGCGTATTCAAGCAACTGTTACAAGTGAAACAAGTAGCATAGGAGTTGAGTTGGCTTGTGATAAAGAAGATACGAAATTTTTATTAGAGCAAGCCGAAGTAGAAGTTCCTCGTGGTGATATTATTCGTAGAGAACGCAGTTTAAAAGAAGCCTGTAAATATGTTGGTTTTCCTTTGGTTGTTAAACCTGTTGACGGAAACCACGGTAGAGGAATTACGGTGGATATTCAAAATTACGAAGATGCCTTAGAAGCATTTCATCATGCAAAAGATAGCTCGCGCAGCGGTGCAATTATTGTAGAAAAATTTATTGTTGGAGAAGACTATCGACTGTTGGTTATTAATAATGTATTAGTTGCTGCCGCAAAAAGATCACCAGCTCACGTTATTGGTGATGGAAAATCAAGCATTCAAACATTAGTAGATGAGGTGAATAAAGATCCTCGCCGTGGTTTTGGTCACGAAAAAGTATTGACTCAAATTACAACCAACGAGCTTACTTTAAACATTATAAAAGATGCTGGCTACACCTTAAAATCTGTGCTTGCAAAAGATGAAAAGTTGATTTTAAAAGATACCGCAAATTTAAGTACCGGTGGTACCGCAGAAGATGTGACAGATATTGTTCACCCTGCCAATGTATCAATGGTAGAGCGAATTTCTAAAATAATTGATTTAGATATATGTGGAATTGATATTATGACAACAGATATTTCTAAGCCACTTTCAGAAACAGGCGGTGCGGTATTAGAAGTAAACGCAGGCCCAGGTTTTAGAATGCATTTATCGCCAGCCAAAGGTTTGCCAAGAAATGTAGCCAGTCATGTAATTGATAAATTATTTCCAAAAGGTAATAGCGGTCGAATTCCAATTGTAGCAATTTCTGGAACAAACGGAAAAACCACCACTACCAGATTGATTGCTCATATGGCAAAAATGAATGGGCACCGAGTTGGCTATACCACAAGTGATGGCGTATATATTCAAAATAGATTACTGATGACGGGAGATTGCACCGGGCCAACAAGTACGGAGTTTGTATTAAAAGATCCTACCGTAAATTATGCTGTTTTAGAATGTGCCAGAGGCGGACTTTTAAGAGCGGGATTAGGTTATAAAAAATGTGATATCGGAATTGTAACCAATGTAACCTCAGATCATTTAGGTTTAAAAGGAATTCATACTGTTGAGCAATTGGCCAAAGTAAAAGGCGTAATTCCAGAAACCGTTTTGCCCGATGGCTATGCTATTTTAAATGCCGATGATGATTTGGTTTACGAAATGCGCCGTAGTTTAGAGTGCAATGTCGCCTTGTTTTCTATGGATGAAAATAACCCAAGAATAAATGCCCTACAACGTATGGGTGGCATTACAGCCGTGTATGAAAATGGCTTTGTAACGATATGTAGAGGAGAATGGAAAATGCGCGTGATGAAAGCAGCAAACATTCCACTAACCCATGGCGGTAAAGCAAAATTTATGATTCAAAACATATTACCTGCCATTTTAACGGCCAACATTCAAGGTATGAGTATTGAAGATATGAAGGCCGGTTTAGAAACCTTTATTCCTTCGGCAACACAAACGCCCGGCCGTTTAAACATATTTAAATTTAATAACTTTACCGTTCTTTTAGATTACGCACATAACCCAGCAGGCATGAGAGCCTTGCAGAAATTTGTAGCAGAATTAGAGGCCACCGTAAAAGTTGGCATTATAGCCGGCATTGGAGATAGACGGGTGATAGATAATAATGAAATGGGCAGCATTGCCGCCGAAATGTTTGATGAAATAATTATTAGACAAGACAAACGGCTGCGCGGAAAAACAGAAGAAGAACTGATAAAAATGTTGAATGATGGTATAAAAATGAAAGATCCCAATAAGAAAACCACCATCATTCCATCAGAAAAAGAAGCGATTACTTATGCCATAAAAAATGCAGTAAAAGGCTCTTTAATTATTTTATGTAGCGATGTAATTCCAGACGCTTTAGAGTTGGTTCAAAAATTTAAGAGCTTAGAATTAAAAGGCGAATTAGTGTTTGATGATTAAAGAATGATAACGAAATAATGGAGACCAATTTTATCTAAGCAATAAAAATTTTTCCACCTTCCCTCATTTTTTTTATAGAAGCGAAACATTAAAGCTTTGAAGAAACACCAGTCTCGCTATCCGCTCAAATGCCATTTTGCCAAGGCTTCAAATCAACGCTTCAAATGGCATAACCGCTACTATCGAGGCTAATTTAAAACCGTGTTTCTTCGTAAAATACGCGTGCACCAATTAAGGCAAATGCTTGCTTTTTTGTTAAATTGAAACTGCCACGACATTACAAATTTTGCCGAGCATAGCAATTACAAATATGGCGCAATTGGTAGAAGTTGGCAATGCCAACCTCATTTATTTTGGTAAATATAGTTCGCTATAGTTACAGGTAGTATAAACCTTTCAAACCAAAAAGGTGGTGTGGCTTTTTACATCTAATAAAATTGTATAATAGCCGTGTATACTTAAATTTTAGGATTTAGTCCTTTTTTAAAAATGGTTATTTACCTCAATAAAATTGCTTTTCTTTGCAGCGTTTAATACTACAATTAAATTTTAAATTTACAAGCTTGTTTTATACACTTACTTAGTTATTTTTATACCATTTACACATTATCATCACCCCAACTAAAACAATAGTTTTTATGCCAAAACAATTTAGTTTTTACTCCTTTTTTACTAAGTATTCTTTAATGGAAGACTACGGTTTTAGCTCAGGCTTACGGCGTCGTTTATTTAGAAAAATATTGCCCGAAGTTGCCAACGAGCGAACGATAGAATATTTTTTATTAAAAAACGAAAATTCGGTTGAGCAAGTATTAGCTTTATTAAATTTAAAAAAGTTAGGCAATAGCCACGTATTAAAAGAATTAGATTTGAGCATAAAAGCACTAGGTGCAAAAGTAGTAGCATTTGGGCTTGACAATAGCATAAAGGCCAAGTTTGATGATCTGCAATTAAATGCCCAGCCATTTGAGGTTTTATTTGAAAAATTAAGTACGATAGAAAATTGCGACCAACCAACCACTATTAATTTGATGGCTCAATTAGAGTCTGCTCAATTTTTAATTGTTCTTTTAAGAAAAAATAAACATAAAATAGGCACTAATTTTCACTTAACAATAACCACAAGAAAAATTTTAGAATACATCAAACAAATTAAAATATTACTTACTTTAAAAAGTAATTTCCAATCTGAAGAGCATTGGGAAGAAATTTTTAGCAGATATATAGAATACTCAAAACACAAAAATAGTATTAGGCGGTTTATTATTCGACATACCGATTTAGTTGCTTTAGAAATTGTAGAACATACCTCCAATAAAGGGGGAAAATACATTGCAGATAGCCAACAAGAGTATTGGTCTTTTTTCTTAAAATCGTTAAAAGGCGGTAGTATAATTTCTATTTTTGCATTGTTTAAAATCGCATTTGAATACCATCAATTGAACCCCTTACAAAACGCCCTGTTTTTTAGTTTTAATTATGCTCTTTGTTTTGTTTTAGTAAAACAACTTGGCGGAATAATTGCCACTAAGCAACCCGCTGTAACCGCCTCTGCCATAGCCAAAGGTATTGATAAAAATGATGATTTAAAAATTGATTCAATTCAAAACATAACAACACTAATTAGAAAAGTATCTAAAAGTCAGTTTATATCAATTTTAGGTAATCTACTAATGGCGCTATTATTTTCTTGCCTACTAACCTTTTTATTAAAGTTTTTCGGTTTTAATCAAGTGCTTAACACAATTAAACCAACGTATCTAATTAAAAATACAGTGCCAAGCGGTAACTTAGTTTTTTTTGCGGCTATTGCTGGTTTTTTTCTGGCACTGTCGGGCCTCATTTCAGGTTATATTGATAATAAAGTAGTCGCCTCAAAATTAGCCTATCGTATTCGCAATAGTTCATTATTATTCAAAAGTGAAGGGCTTGCTAATTTCATCGACAAAAAATCGGGTGCCTTGGCGGGCAATATTACGCTCGGCTTTTTTTTGGGTACTGCTTTTTTGTTAGGCGATCTGTTACCCATTCCGATAGACATACGGCATATTGCTTTTAGTTCGGCCAATATTGGCTACTCAATTATGAGTGAAGGTTTCAACTATAATATTATACTTTTGGCTTTGTTAGGCGCCATATTAATTGGCACCATCAACTTTGTGGTTAGCTTTTCAATAACTTTATTTTTGGCTTTAAAGTCCAGGGGTGCCAGTTTTCAAATACTGCCTACGGTAATTAAAAATGTTTTAAAAGATTTTATTCGGCGACCAATCGGCTATTTTATTTATACTAAGAGAGATTCGGTGTAAAACCTACAGCCTATTTTTCTTATACCATATTTTATTTTTTAAATCTGTTTTTGTGTGAAAGTTTTGTTTAAAGCAATTTTTGATAGATTTCGCAAACAAGTCTAAACAGCTCAATATATTAGATATTCGACCTATTTTACTAAAGTCCACTACCAACTATTCTATTCTTCATCTTTCATAGAATCCCAAAAATCTGCATCTAATTTTTTTATTTCAATTGTTTGTTCAATTTGCATGCCAAGGCCAAAATCATAAATATACGCTGCAAGCTGCTTTCCGTCTATTAGCACAAGTGTTGTTGAGCCGTTTAAGTTATTGGCGTATTCAATAGCACCCTTTGTGCCTTTATACTCTTGCCACAACTTGTTAGCTGAACCTACAGCCGTGGCACGAGTTGTTCGTATATTCTTTTACTATCGTCTGCTTAGTAAACTTTCTACGAAAAAAACGAAGCCTCTAAACTAGCCCCGATTGTAGTGGCATCCTTTTTATGGAGCAAAGCGGAATAAAAAGATATAACGGAAAGCGGGACTCAACTTTCCACGAGCCACACTTTTTTGCTTCTTAAAATTTTATTTTTTATATGATATTAAAATAACATCATAAATAAAGTAGCTAAATACCTTCTTTAATGTAAAAATAAACCACCGTGGCATTTTATTTGCCCTCATCTATTCTTTTTGTGAGTGGTTCAATAAATTTAATTACTTTCGCAGCCCAAAAATGAAGGGTACTTGCAAAACGATAGGCTTAAAAGCACGCTAACCCTCTCAAAATTAAGGCATTGTACTCAAAATTAAGTTCAGTTTACTTAGCGCTGTTTACTTTTCAATTTTTTAAAATTTTTATTTCAGGCGAATAAAGCGCTTGAGCGGATATTGTTATGAAGAAATATTTAAACCTGTTTGATTTTAAGCAAAAGGTCAATTATAAAACGGAAGTATTATCGGGCTTAACGGTTGCTTTGGCGCTTGTACCAGAGGCGATTGCCTTTGCAATGATTGCCGGATTGTCGCCTTTAACTGGGCTTTATGCTGCTTTTGTAATGGGCTTGGTGACCTCCATTTTGGGTGGGCGGCCAGGCATGATTTCGGGAGCTACTGGCGCAGTGGCCGTTGTGGTGGTGGCTTTGGCTATTTCTCACGGGCCCGAATATGTGTTTGCCACCGTAGTTTTGGCCGGTTTATTGCAAATTTTAGCAGGCGTGTTTAGGTTGGGTAAATTAATGCGCTTAGTGCCACATCCTGTTATTTTTGGATTTGTAAATGGTTTGGCGATCATCATTTTTATGTCGCAGTTAGAGCAATTTAAAGATGTTAGTGGAGCTTGGTTGAGCGGCCAGGCACTCTATATTTTGGCCGGCTTGGTGGCGTTAACGATGCTTATTATATGGTTATTACCCAAATTGACTAAAGCAATTCCGGCTTCGTTGGTGGCTATTTTAACCATTTTCGGCCTTGTAGTAGGCTTCGGTATCGATACCAAAACGGTAGGCGATATCGCTTCTATTCAAGGTGGTTTTCCGCCTTTTCATATACCAATGGTACCCTTTAATTTAGAGACTTTAAGCTTAATTTTTCCTTATGCGGCCATTATGGCTGGGGTTGGTTTAATTGAAAGTTTGCTAACGCTTAACATTGTAGATGAGATTACCGAAACGCGTGGTAGAGGCAACAAAGAGGCGGTGGCGCAAGGTATCGCCAACGTGTTATCGGGCTTCTTTTCGGGTATGGGTGGTTGTGCTATGATTGGGCAAAGTTTGATTAATATTTCGAATGGTGCGCGGGCGCGACTTTCGGGTATTGTGGCAGCCGTTGTATTATTAATATTTGTAATGTTTGGCTCGGGCTTAATTGAGCAACTACCAATGGCGGCATTAACTGGCTTAATGATAATGGTAGCGATTGGCACTTTTGAATGGGCCAGTTTAAACACCTTTAATAAAATGCCAAAGTCTGATATTTTTGTGATGGTTGTGGTAACTTTGGTAACGGTTTTCTTACATAATTTGGCCTTAGCAGTAATTATTGGGGTCATTATTTCGGCCTTAGTTTTTTCGTGGGATAATGCCAAACGGATTAGAGCCAGAAAATCAATTGATGAAAACGGGGTGAAGCATTACGAAATTTATGGCCCATTATTTTTTGGTTCCGTAACGGTATTTAATGAAAAGTTTGATGTGTTAAACGATCCACAAGAAGTAATTATTGATTTTGAAGAAAGCAGAGTAGTTGATATGTCGGCTATTGAGGCGCTGAATAAAATTACAGAACGCTATCATAAAGCAGGTAAGAAAGTGCACTTACGGCATTTGAGTAAAGATTGTATGAAGTTGCTAAAAAATGCTGCCAAAATAATTGATGTTAATGTTTTGGAAGATCCGCGGTATAAGGTTTTGGTAGATAAGTTTTAGGCTTAGTTTACAGTTAGTAAATTCCAGTTATTAAACAACACCAAATGATGGTATAATATTTTACGCTAACGTGTTTTGCCTAATAGATGCAACCGTTTTTATATTACTGTTTTAATTAGATAATGAAAAGATCAATACTATTATAAAAAACCTTACTAGCGATTTCGATTTTAAAAGAAGGACAGCGCTTGAGCTATAAAAAGCTATTTATGTAATGTGAGTTGTAGGCTTCTCTATTTTATTTGTATTATTAAGGCCTTAACTTTATAAATATAAATTTAAAAATAAGCTGTAATATGTCTTTTGTACAATTTAACCTTCATCGTTCTATACTTGTTAATATTAATGCTTTGGGTTTTGAAACGCCTACACCTATCCAAACTAAAGTTATTCCTGTGGTAATGGAAGGAAGGGATTTATTGGGCATTGCTAAAACAGGATCGGGCAAAACGGCTGGCTTCGTATTGCCAATACTGAGCCAACTGCAGGCCACTGCTTTAGGTAAACCGAATAGGCAACCAAAAGTTTTAGTGCTGGTGCCTACTCGTGAATTGGCCGTTCAAGTGGCAAACGTATTTAGAGAATGTTCTGTTAACCTGCCGCAGCCCATTAACTCAATGGCGGTTTATGGTGGGGTTTCAATCAATCCTCAAATGAAAAAAATTTTTGGTGTAGATGTATTGGTTGCAACGCCTGGTCGATTGCTTGATTTAGAGCAATCTAAAGCAGTCGATCTTTCGAAAGTAAAAAGCTTAGTTATTGACGAAGCAGATCGGATGTTAAATTTAGGTTTTGAAGAAGAAATGCAAAAGCTATTTAAACTGTTACCAAAGCAACGTCAAAATATGTTATTTTCAGCAACATTAAACGATCAATTGTATGGAATAAATAGGGCATTACTTTCTAACCCGGTGGTAATTGAAATAGCAAAGAAGGCGGATGAAGAAGAGTTGATCAATTTATTAGGCTACTTTGTAAGTGATGAACGCAAAGGGCCTTTGCTAAGGCATATCATTCGCGAAAAGGAGATGAACCAAGTTTTGGTCTTTTCATCGTCTGGCTTTAAGGCAGATAGGGTGGCCGCAAAATTAAATAAAAATGGAATTCAGGCATTATCCATTCATGGTAAAAAAAGTCAATCGGCCAGAATGGGTGCATTAGCGCAATTCAAAGCCGGAAAACTGCGGGTATTGGTGGCTACTGATTTAATTGCCAGAGGTATTGACATTAATGAGTTGCCCTATGTTATAAATTATGAATTACCTCGGTCGCCTAAAGATTTTGTACATAGAGTTGGTAGGACTGGAAGAGCCAACGCTGAGGGTTTGGCAATCTCTTTTATAACCAGAGAACAAACCCATCATTTCAAAGTTATTTTAAAAAAAATGAAGCGATATATAAATGTGATAGATAGTGAAACATTAGATTTTTAATTGTAATATGTATTGTTTGAATTGCATATTTTAAAATAAATTATATCGGATACTATAGTCGCATTACAAATGCTTGCTTTTTTGGTTGTAATGAAAATTCGGCGAGATTTGTTATATTTTATGGCTCATAATTGGGTAAGGAAAATGCACCTCTCAAACATCCTCTTTGCAAACGTGCGTGAGGCGAGAATTTTTTCGGGTTAATTAGAACACCCATCAATTCGGGCTTCAAATGCTGCTCCTAACTTTACATCAAAGCTATCGTAAAACTCTAAGTAATTACCAGCTTTATAAATAATATTTGAACCCGTTTCAATAAAGCCATTTGATTTAATATAATTTGAAGCCCGCAGAGAATTTATAATTTGGTTACCTGTTGAATCTGCTACTTCTATTTGACAAACTAAATCTACAGGTTTATAAACTCGAATCCAATCAATTTTTTTTGTATTATTTTCTGTGTTTAGCAGCTCTTCATCAGTTGGCGAACGGCCTGCTAATGCCAACCACTCTTGATCTTCAATACTGACAATGATGTGCAACTCATTATCAAGTTGTTTACCGTTCCCCAAAAAATCATAGGCATCTATAACACTTATGTTGGATAAGCTTTTCGCTTCCTCCAAACTATTCGCTATTTTCATATCTTGAAAACCATTCGCGGCAAATTTTAACAAGCCTGTATTGGCATCAAACCCGGCAGGATACATATATTTCCAAGTACCGTTTGGCAGTTTGCTGGCAATTGCCGTATCATCCAAAATTCTCACTAATTCCCCATCAATGTAATATTCTAACCTTGTGGAGCTTGCCCAATAAACACCGACACGTACCCAAACATTACCCCACTGGTTAACATTATTTCTGGTATACCAACTATTCCAGTCTCTGGGTTGATAATCGCTAAAAGGCTCTCTTATAAAAACGTGATGACTTAAATGAATTCTTTCAGCAAAAAAGGCGTTTCTTCCATCACTGCCTAAACCTCCATATGCCTCTATAATGTCAATTTCTTGTCTACTGTCAACACTCAGCATCCAAACAGCAGAAGCAAGAGTCGAATTTAGTACTCTAAGTTTTGTCTCAATAAAAACTGGATAAGTTATGGCTTCTTTTGAGCTAACACAGCCTGTGCGAGTAACAGGAAAAGGAGGCTCTACTCCACCAGTAATGTCCTTAACTTCACCGGCTACCCTATCCACCCAAATCTCTAAATTTCCATCTTTTACCCTTACGTGGTCTGGTCTCCAAATTGTAGGGCCTGGGCCATTCCAATTATTAATAAAATGATTATTCCATTTCGTTGTGAGGCTATCAAAACCGAAACTTGTTTTAACTGTATCAGGGATAAAACTATAATTAAAATCATCGGACAAATTAGCTTGTAATGCCCACCCTTTATTATCACCAGCAAAAGCTGGCACAGGAATGTTTTGAAATTGAAAAGCGGTTTGTGCATCACAGTAAAAACTACTTAGTAAAAAAAATAAAATAACAGAAATAAGTGCTCCGTGGTACGGTGGTACTGAGTTGCCAAGTCCTCATGGCTTAGGATCTGATTTGAACGGTAATTTATATATAGTGCTTGGCCGACAACGAGGATTTAAGGTGCCATCGGTATTTACCAAATATTTATGTACTGAACCACTTGAAGGTTCGTTTAAGTATACATATTCGGAACAGGTACAGTTTTGGGAAAAACCCAAATTAGATTGTAATAAAATGATAACGCCTATAAAATTCAAATAAGCGAAGTTTTTTAAAAATTTCCTTTTCATACTCTATAATTTTTTTTTAATTTTTAAATATTCAAAATTAAATTACAAATTTAAGTTCGACAATTTCTGTCAATTCAATTACTTGTTTTATTTTGTGCTTAAGTATTAATATATGCAAATATATATAAGTTTAGTTTAATAATAAAATTACGGCGTTTGATTCTTTTTGTTACACTTTTACATAGGATATATTTTTTTAAAAAAAAATTGCTGGAGTAGCTATTGGCAACTAAAATACTGTAAATTAAAAAGGTCAAAAATAATTCAATAAAAAAATTATGTTTTACAGCCCTTATTATTGGATAATTTTATCGAATTGGTTGATATTAACTCTTTGTAGTGTCTTAAACTTTCCTTGATTTGTAGGCATATCACTTGCGAAAAATTCTATGAACCACCGCCATTGGAATATAGCCCCGTTTGTTTTATGATATAGTAAAAAGCAAAACTAAATCATATTACAGTATGATATGGTTAGTAAATAAATTTAATAAAAAAAAGCCCGACAAAAAGTGCCGGGCCTTAGTTGGGCTTCTCAATCGTTGGGCTTCTTAATCCTTTAATAATTTTAAATATTGGTTGCCTTTTTCGCTTTGAATATTTAATAGATATAAACCTGTTGGAAAATCAATTGTATTTAACTCAACAGAATTATTGCCTTGTTGTAAACTTAATTGAAGATCAATTAAATTACTACCCAACATATTAGTTAAGCTCAGCATTACGTCATCATTAGTGTTGCTATAAATATTTAAGTTCAGTTTATCTTTAAACGGATTTGGAAAGCTGTTTAATAAAACTACGTCTTGTTGTTGGCGTGTTATAATTGTTTTATTAGCGCCTCCACAATTAGCAGTACCTGAATAAACACCTGAACAGCCTTTTACATCTATCACATCAATTTGATAATTAGTGCCAGCTGCATAAGGGCCAAAAGTAACTTCCTCATCAGCACTTATACTTGCAAAAGTAGTAGTGCCATCAGTTACCGTTAAGTAAGCAGCATTTGGGCTAATAACTCCAATACCACCATTTACGTAAACGGTAACATAGAAGAAATCGTCCACACATTCCTCTGAAACAATAGTTGTTGCAACCGGATCTAAAAATATAGTATATGCTCCGTAAGGTGTCCATACGGTACATTCATTATTTAATTGTGGTATTCCATTTGCATCGGGATAACCAGTTACTGCAGATATATACAATGGCATATTATGATAGAGACTACCTGGGCTACCAAATACTCCAGTAGCATTAGCAGCAATTATTGTGGTAGTAGCTGGATCAAAAAACTCACCTTCATGCAGCACAAAACCAGTAACACTATTTTCATCATTATTGCTAAACGCAACTCCATAATTCGCTTGGTCGCCACCACAAACATAGGTTTGAGAAGTTTGCATTAAACCAGCTTCGTTACCACATTCAACAATCTGCGGTTCATCACAATTATGGGAGTAATGGAATGTACCTGGGCTATTAAAACACATTACCGCATCAGTATAATAGTCGTAATCAAAACCAACACCTTTTGGATTTTCTGGATCATAAACTGAAACCCAATCCCCAATAGGTGTAATGTAAGCCTCGCAACCAGCTATAACAGTTGCTGTTGCCGTGCAGCCATCTTCACTTGGTGATACTGTAATATATTGCTCAATGGTACTTGGATAAATTATAATCTCTTCCGTTTGTTCACCTAGCACTGTTTCATTATCACTACAATAAGCTGTAATGGTGTAGGTGTTTGCCAATGGTGCACAATTGGTATTAACTAAATTAGTTGTACCAAAATATTGGCCGTTACCTACCGACTGAAGGCTAATTGTATTTCCGTCTGGTTCTGTTAAATAAACAAATTGACTATTAGCCTCACTATCATTTAAGGTTAACATAAATTCTGCTACTTCGCCAGAACAGGCAAGATTTGTATTCACATCAGCTGAAAATATTGTAGCGCAATTATTACAATCAACTACTTCAACATAAATTTCTGTTAACGCTTCGCTTGCACATCCATTTGGGCTAATGGCTTCTGCCATAAAAGTATAAGCACCCAAATCATCAGGAACGGATATCAATATTTCGTTACCAGCTCCCATAAAAGTAACTCCATCACCACTATACCAATTATAAGTAAACGGATAAATATTTTCAACAGATAATGCGATAACAGCAGCATCAGCGCAAACCACTTGTTCGGGTGAAGCGCCTGTTGGTGGATTCACTCTTGTTACCGTTACTACAATAGTTAATTCGGAAGTACAACCTGCAGCAGTTACACTATAAGTAATTGCAGCTTCGCTACCTGTTACCATTGCCGGAACAAACATATTGTTTTCAACTCCATCACCACTAAAAATTCCGCCTGCATCACCCAATAACAAACTCATTAAGTTAATTGCATCATCATCAATACAAACACTATTAACCATTTCGAAAGAAGCATCTGGTGTTGGGTTGACCACAATTTCTCTTACCTGAACATTGTTGCAGGCTTGCGGATCATTTGCAATAAATGAGATAGGATAAGTACCAGGGCCAGAAGCGGCATTAAACATACCTTCTGAAGATACCCCAAAACCTGTCCATTCTCCGTCAATTCCACTTGTTAAAAAATTATTTAAATCAACCCTAGCATCACCAAAGCATAATACATCTGGACTATTCCAATATTCAATTGGCGTTTCATCTATTTGTACTGTTAATGTATAATTCTGCTCGCACATTCCGTTGTTAATAGTGTAGAATATTTTAACAGGACTGCTCATTGCTAAGCCAGCACCATTAAACATATAAACAGTATTATCATTCATATCATTAACACTAACTACACCTGGGCCAGACCATACCCCATTTGATCGATCTGCTACATTGTCAATTAACATTAATGTTTCGCCGAAGCATACTTCTGTTGCATTGGTTGTTAACGCTGCCTGAGGTAATGGCAAAACTTGGAACACTATTGGAGTAGCAGCACTTTCGCAAGCAGCACCATAATCATTTGCTGCAAATTGTGTTACCCAAATGGTGTTCATTCCTGGTGTATTAAGGTCAACCACAAATCCTTCTGTTGAACAAATGATACCACCATAGTCACAAGTACTTATTAAATCACCTGGTGAACCATTATCATCTGAATAGAAGTTGAAGGTACCATTAGGAATTTTAATTCCACCTAATAAATCGCCAGCACAAGTTGGGGCTGGTTGCTGAATTTCTGGAGCAGTTAAAAATTCTGAAGTTGTGTTATATATTATCTGACAAGTAGTAACATTATCATCTCCATTAGTTATAGTATAATTTTGTAGGTATGATATAGACAAGCCATTCACTTCCGTAATTTCTTCCACTTCAAAAGTAAAGGCTGAACTATTATCACAACCCTTAATACCAAAATCATAAATAGTTAATGGTGTTGGTGCTGAAACTGGTGCGCATAAATTTATTACCGTTTCAGATGGGCAAGTAATTGTAAATTCACCATCATAATCAGCTGGTGGATTAACAGTTACAACTGATCCTTCAACTGTACAAGTTCCATCAACATACTTAACTAATAATTGGTAATCGCCAGCAGTTAAATTGGTAAATATATTAGAAGTTTGCCAAGTAACTCCTTCATCAATACTATATTGAATAGCTGCACTTCCACTTACTGAGGCGGTGATAATTCCGTCGGGATCATCACAATTTTTAATATCTATTACATCTATTGCCGAAATAGTAAGACAAGGGATAAATGGAAGTATTGGATCAATTGGCCCATTAACACCATCATAATCCTCATCAGTTTCGTCTATAATAGGATAAGGGTAATCATTATAATCAAATATAGGAGTATGTATTGTAATGTCTTCCACACAAACTTGATCATCTTCGCAAACTACAATACCATAATAGGTAATGTTAGCACCTCCAAAAATATCTATAGTCGCATTTTCTTCAGAAGAAACAATACTTTGGGTAGGATTTGATAAATCAGTTACCCAATACAAAAAATCGCAGGAAAGTGTATCTTGTATCTCAATACTAAGTTCGGTCTGAAATGAATAATTATAATATCCATACCCCCAGAATAAAACAGAGCCAGATGATACCGTAGCCACTAATTCATCACAGTTGCTAGTACCCGTTAAATCAACCTCGCAAGAATCTGAAGAAAAAACAACTTCGTACTCGCAAGGATAAGGAACGTTTGTAAAGGTATAGTTGGCCGTTTCATCATTTAGTGTAGGGTTGTTATCGAGTAAATTTCCTCTGGTATCATATAACTCAACTATAACATCCGACTCACAACCTGGAAGATACGGATAGTAACCTGTAATATCTTCATCGCACATTAAAACAGGAATTATTGGAATGGTATATGCGACCTCACAGTTTATGCCATTTAAACAATCGGTTATGGCATAATAAGTGGTGGTATCTTGTGGCGATACATATACTTGAGTTCCGGTACCAACTAAACTACCTTCTGGATCGTTTAGATCTGTTACCCAAACCTCTTCACAATCGAAATTAATACCGCTTCCTTGGAAACGTAAATTAAGTCGAATAGAATCGCCCTGATAAATAGATGGACCTTGCGCAACAAATGCATCGCAACTACAATAATGTTCTATTTTTTTCTGTATGATCGTGTTCACTTGATCAATACCTTTTAAAGTAATAAATACTTCATTTTCTGCAAAAGGGCCAAGCGTAGTTACACCAGTAGTAGTAATATTAGGATAACTTATTTGATCGAAAGCAGCTCCTGCTTCAACAGTTAAACCCGATGGATTATCTCCTAAATCAACTACATTAATATCTATATATATAGAATCTTCTTCTCCATTTGGGCATTTTGGAAGAAAAGTAAGTTCTGGTGCCACGCAGTTTCGTAAACCTTCGGAAACAATAATATCATATTCGCCTTCAAAATCGTGTAAACCGACAACTTGTAAGTAATAAGTTTCTCCCACATTAAGATCTCTTAAATAGAACCCTTGTTGTCTATAAAAATAAGTTTCGCATCTAATTCTTTCAAGATCATCCCCACAATTACCCTTATAAATACTAGCTGATAATTCATGGATGTCATCTACACCCTCAAAATCAATACTGATCCAAAGGTCATCAGATTCGGGAACAAAACGATACCATACAGTATTGTCAGGAGGATTGCCATTGGTGCAAGTTGGTTCATCTTCACTAATTGTGCTGCCAGCGTTAGTGGCTGAAAAAACACTATTGCAGTTTAGTTCAAAAGCATTTTCGCAAAAATCGTTTGCTGGCGGGGGAACACAGTAAGATGAAAAAGAAGTTGAAAGTACACAACCTGGTACATCCAAACCTTCTAAAGTTATTTCGGCTATTCCTGGGCTAAAGGGACCAACCGTTGTAATGCCGATTGAAGTGATGTTTGGAAAATCTCCACCATTCACGATATAGCCAGATGGATTTTCACCGAGATTGACCATATCTATATCTATATAAGCTGCATTGTCTTCGTAGCCGTTGGGGCAGCTTGCGGTTAAATCAATGATTGGCTGGCAAAGTTCATCGCAAGATCGTAAGCCTTCATCTACTATTATTTGAAAGGTGGTTTCTTCATTAATGTTGCCACTTATTTGTATGAAATACTCCTGACCAATAACCGGATCGCTCAATACTAAAGCGGTTCTTTCACCAAATGAAACACAACGTTCTGTTACATAAGGACCTCCGCAAGGACCGGACAAGTAAGCTGCCGTAAGATTGGTGTTACTATCGTTAATTCGTAACCACAGCCGTGAACCAGTAGGTTTTACTTTATACCAAATGGTTTTTTGAGGAGCGCCACATGAAGTTGTTGCATCGTTATTGGTTGCTGTAGCATTGGCGTTACTTCCATAAAAATTGGTATCGCAGTTAATTTCGATGGCATTTTCGCAAAGGTCGTTTGGAGAATCGGCTGGTCTTTCTTCAAAACAAAAATCGAACCTAGTGCTATTCGCTGAAGTTATTAAAAACTGGATAATTATTTGCTCGCCTGGTGTACGATCTTTAACTGCGAGCAAACCTTCCTCTTTATTGCAAGAAATTACTTCTCCGTTACATCCATCATAGGCCACGGATGTAACATAATAATCAAAATCATTGTAAACATAAAAGCCTCCAGATTGTGGTACGGTGACTTCATAATAAACATCTTTATAAATACTATTAGAAAACACACAATCTCCATTTGCAAATTGCAATTCATCGTCTAAATCATCGCGCCCAAATATTGTGTAAGGATAATTATCTCTGCCTAATTGAATACATGTAAAAGGAGATTCTAAATCAATGGGTATTGCATTACTGCAAAAATTATTAGGCACTAAACCGCAATTTTCTTCTACTCCTTTGCTTATTTCACAAGTAGCATCGTCTAAGCCCGTAAGTGTTAAAATTTCAAATCCATTGTCAAAAGGTCCAATTGTAGTAGTACCTGTGCTGGTTATATTTTCAAAAGCTCCGCTATTTACGGTGTAACCAGATGGATTATCTCCTAAATCATTAACTTGAATGTCAAGGTAAAATTGATCTTTATTATCATCATTACAAATCGGTGAAATTGCAATATCTGCATTACAGCAATTGGCTATACCACTTGCTGAAATTATTTCAAAAGGACAAGCACCATTTGGGAAGTCTCTAATTACCAAATAGTACCTTGTGGAAGGTTGAGGATTTTCTAGCTTTAAAAGATTGAGTACATTTTCTTCATAGCCGAGTGTGGACACGTATATACAACTTTCTTCGTTAAAAGTGTTTTCACAACTACCAGAATAAATCGTTGCAGTCATGGATTTGTCATAAAATCCATAAGCATATTCACTTTCGTCATATTCGCAATTTTCTTTTATGTAAAAATTGGCTTCGGCTCCAGAATTGTCCGTTTCAAATGTATACCAAAGAGTACCCCTTTCTGCAAAATATTCATAATAAGTACAACTTGAAATAGGATCGTTTTCGTTAGAAGTGGCACCTTCTGTATCTCCACTTACAATACCTCCACATATTGGTATGGCATTTTCGCAATCATTATTATCTGCTGGATCAACCGGCACTATTTCTTCAATACACAAAATAAATGACTCTGGAAATTGTAGATATACTTGTAAGATGAGTTCTTGACCAGCTTCAAAAATGGTAAACTCTTCATCTGAATAAGGAAAGTGACAGGATAGTTCTGTACTATTACAATCATCATAAATAGCATAGTTAAAATACCCATTACTAATTTTAAAGATACCTGATGGTGGAACTGTAAAAGAGAAAAAATAATCTGCACTTATTAGCGAATCACTACCATAATATCCATAGTTATCTTCAAAACAAGCAGGTACTTTGCCAGTAACCTGATCAGGGAAAATAGACTCAACTTCCTCACATTCACCTTCTGGACTTACTGTAATTGGCTTTGGATTACTACAGTCATAAACCACTTCTTCTATACAATTGTCTTCCACTTTAAATGTTAACATACAAGAAGCATCATCTTTACCAGTTAAAGTAATGGTATGGATACCAACTGGGAATGGACCAACTTGAGCAGTACCAGTTGAAGTAATATCAGGTAAACTACCTCCGTTTACTGTATAGCCAGATGGATTATCTGCTAAATCGTTTATGGTAATATCTACGTTATATGAGTCTAGTGCTGTTGTATCGCAAACCGCATTGATAGTAACATCTGGTCCGCAACAAGTTTCTATACCTGTAGAAGTGCTGATATTAAAATTGCAATATTGTATGTAAGAATACATAGAAACATACACATAGTAAGTTTCACCTGGTATTGGTTCTTCTACATTTAAAACATAAGTATTACTGCCTTCAGTAAATCTTGTTGTACAATCTTCCTCCATAAATGCGCCACACGAACCCGAAAAAATACCGCTGTATAATCCACCGAAACCTTCATAGCCACCTCCGTTAAAATCTGAATAACAGTATTCTTCCTCAATAAAAACTGATATGGGCTGTCCACTATCATCTGCAGTAAAACTATACCAAACAGAGTTATAACCTCCATAAGATCCTATACAAGAAATTGATGGATCATCATTTTCATAATTGGCATTTTCATTATTATCTGTTATAAGCGTTCCGCATAGTGGTGTGGCCGCTTCGCAATCGCTATTTGTTGTTGTAGCTGGTAAGGCGGCTATCCAAAATTCAAAAAAGGCAGGCTCATTATATTGCCATACTTGTAAAATAATAGTTTCTCCACCTGGCAATCCATAAATTTCATTGTAGCCACTACTATGGTTTTCACAAAGTAATTCTGCTCCACCGCAAGTATCATAAAAAGTAACATCAATTCCATAAGGGATGCTCATGGCAACATTACCAGAAGAAGGTACTTCTACTTCATAAAAAACATCTGTTGGAGACTCAACATAATAAGAATCAAAACAACTGGGCATTAAACCAGAAGCCGTATTAAAGGTATTATTAACCGGAATTGATACTACATCGTAAGTATCTGGCGATACAGTTACCGGTATGGCATTTGCACAATCATTGTTAGGCATTTGAATTTGGCAAGTTCCATCATCAACTGTAGCGCAAGGACTGTAATTGGATGCCTCTGAGTTGGTGCAACCTTCGGTAGCAACAACACTTGTGCCACATCCAATAGTTGCAGTAAATATGGGTTGTTTGGTATCATCGCAAGAGGGCAACCCGTAGTAGTAATCGTAAAAATCATTGTCATCAATAAGCTGACATCCATTTTGACCAACGCAGCCATTTACTGATCCATCTTCGGTTATTTTAAATTCGTAACTTGTATTCCACCAAGCCATCCAATCACCACAAACGGTAATGACTAATTCGCCATCGGGAATGCAAGTTGTTAATGGTTCGGCAAAATTGTAGGGACCAGCATCTGAAGCTAATCCATTAATTGCATAATCCCACTCGAAACCTGCTACTACATCGTCGGAATCGTAATTGTTAGTGAAATTGAAGGTTACCTCCGTTTCCCCAACCGGGCATTGTGCATTTACAATAAAAACACTTAAAAGAAAAAGGAAAGTAATAAAACTTGAGGCATTTGTTTGTTTTGTAAAATTTATCATGTTTTGGAAATTTGAATTATATGTGTTAAAAATTAAAGACAATATAAACGATAAATAAGTTGAATCTTCTATAAAAGAGTAGACTGACTTAATTTATCTTACAACTACAAAATTAAGTAAACAATTAGCAAAAAATAACTACAATTTTATTTGTTTGTGATAGATTTTACTAAAGACATTAGTTTATTTATTAATTAAATATCTAACAATCAATTACTTATAATTTTAAAATAGGGTATTTGTGTTGGGATTCTTAAATATGATAACTATATCAATAATAAATCACATGGTGTGCATCTACAAAAAAGGGGTTATCAAAGTGGTGATGTTATACTGATTTAAATGGCATTATCGTCTCGATCAAAAAAGCCTCAACGAAAAACTGCCGCTTCAAAATTAGCCCCGACAGAAGTGGTTATACCATTTTGTGTTGGGTGTTTGGATTTAACTTTTGAAGCCATGGCAAAATGGTATTTGAACGGATGGCGGGACTAGCGCTTATAGAAGCTAAATTGTTTCGCTTCAAAAAAATATAACTTACTTTTATTACTTGAATAAACTATCATACCAACAAGATAATTTTTAGCCTTCAATAATACCTTTGTCAAAACAGATAGAAAGACATAAAAAAAGCCGGCTTAAAATTTAAACCGGCTTTCATTTTTATCCTAAATAAGATTTTAGTTGATCACTTCCCGACATTTTGCGCATCCTACGGATGGCCCTGTCTTTAATTTGCCTAACCCTTTCGCGGGTTAATTCCATACGCAATCCAATATCTTCTAACGAAATTGGGCTATTACCTTTTAAACCAAAGTACAGCTCAATTATTTGTTTTTCTTTTTCGTTTAAGATCGATAGAATGTGCATAATTTCATCCGTTAAAGAATCTTTGATTAAATCAGCATCTGGTTTTACCTCATCTTTATTGCTCATTAAATCAAGCATAGTAGCAGTATCTTCAGACGAAATTGGCGCATCAATATATAAATGCCTTTTGTCGTTTTTACGAATTTCTTTTACCTGCTTTTCATTCATATCAGTAAGCTCTGCCAACTCTAAGGCCGAGGGCTCTCGCTGATATTTTTGCTCAAACTTAACCGCTAATTTATAAAGCTTATGGCTCGATCCTACCTTATTAACTGGCAAGCGCACTAACCGCGATTGTTCTACCAACGCCTGCATTATAGATTGTCTAATCCACCATACGGCATAAGATATAAATTTAAAGCCCTTCGTTTCATCAAACTTTTTAGCGGCTTTAATTAAACCAAGGTTACCTTCGTTTATTAAATCGCTTAACAACAAACCTTGGTTTTGATACTGTTTTGCAACAGAAACAACAAACCTTAAGTTTGCGTTTGTTAATTGTTCTAATGCTAAGGTACTGCCCGTTCTAATTTGTCTTGCAAGTTCAACCTCTTGCTCTGGGCTAATCAAATCTAATTTACTGATTTCATTTAAATAGCGTTCTAACGAAACACTATCCCTATTGGTTATTTTGGTTGATATTTTTAATTGTCTCATATCTAAAGGATATAATTATTTTTTACTGTTATTGTATAATGTGTTAACAACAATTGGTACTAAAAAAATTCCCTAAAAGTCATTTTTTTTTATTAACGCTAAAATTTAACCAAGTATTACTTTGTTGCTTTAACAATTACTTAATTATAATGTTTTTAGCTTTTATTATAAAACTTCTGCTCATGTGTATGTGTTTTTAGGTAAAAAGGTTGCTTCTAAAGCTGTTTTTTTTCAAATTTTAAATAAAAATTGGTTTATGTAAATTTTTATTACACTTTTGCTCTATGAATCGACCTTTAATTTTAGTAAGTAACGATGATGGAATTGACTCAAAAGGAATAGCCGCTTTGATAGAAGTTGCTCAAAAATTTGGGGAAGTAGTAGTAGTAGCTCCTGCTAGCCACCAAAGTGGAATGAGCCACGCAATAACCATGTTTACCTCATTAAGATTAACCGAAGTAAACGATTTTGGAGCTACAAAAGCCTATATGTGTTCTGGCACCCCGGTAGATTGCGTAAAAATTGCTTTAAGCAAAGTGCTTGATAGAAAACCAGATTTATGTATTTCAGGTGTCAACCACGGTTCCAACGCCTCAATTAACGTAATTTACTCTGGCACCGTGGCTGCTGCAATGGAAGCTGCCATAGAAGGTATTAACTCAATTGGCTTCTCCCTATTAAACTTTGCAGCCAATGCAAATATGGACACCGCTAAATTTGTAGTAGAAAAAATTATTGCCGAAACACTGCAAAAAGGAATAAGCGACACCAACTTATTAAATGTAAACATACCAAACGTTGATATTGACCAACTAAAGGGTTTTAAAATTTGCCGACAAGCAAAAGGTAATTGGCGAGAAGAGTTTGATCAACGCACAGATCCTTTTAAAAGAGATTATTACTGGCTTACTGGCAAGTTTATATATGAAGATACTGGCGATGATAACGATATATGGGCCTTAGATCATAACTATGTTAGTATTGTACCAGTTAGTTATAACCTAACCGCAAAAAAAAGTGTGCAAAGTTTGCAAGAAAGCTGGACCTTAAATAGTTCTACTGTGGTATAATACCAATTTTAATATGTTTAAAAAAGACAGTTTAATATCGGGCGTTATTTTAGGGGCCTCCGCATTTTGGGTAAGCAGTTTGTTGTTTAAGGCATTAAATAATCTATTCATTCATCAAATATTTCCAGATCAATTTAGTGGCGTTAGGCAACAATTTATTTATATGCTTGGTGTAATGTGTTGCCTAATTCCGTTTCATATAACCGGCCGCCAAAAAAGATATTTAACCCAACGTGGCATTGTAGCATTTACTATTATAGCAGCCATGGTTATCGTTTACTATTTTAAGTTGATTGAAATTTAAAAATTTCTATTATTTTTTTGGAGCGAAAGTTCGTCGCTCGTATAAACGAAGGTCGCGCTTTCCATTCCAATACGGCCTCCGCTTCGCTACAGCCGCATTTCCATTGCAATCACGGCTAGTTTGGAAACCTTGCCCAGGCATTGTGATTAATGGCTTTCAATACATAAAAAATAAAACAAAGCAAAAATAACCATCCCTTCTTAAATTTCTCACCAAAAATACATATATTTACAATATTTATTTAAGCAAGTCGCAATTTTAACCAACCTAAACCCTTTGGCTTATGCCTTTAAAATATACCGTTTTAGTTCTTTTTATTAGCCTTATAAGCTGCCTACAAAGCTTTGGCCAAAACACCCAAAACTGGCAACTTAGCCAACAATACACACCACCTGATGTACGAAGCAACAACCTGTTTGGTAATGCTGTTGATATTGACGGCCATTACGCCATAGCAAGTGCTCACCTACACAGCCCCATAATTAATGGTGAAACTATAAAACGGGCAGGTGCGGCTTACCTGTTTGAAAAAGACGGCAATGGCAATTGGAACGAAGTACAAAAACTTACCGCACCCGATACCCTAGCTTATAATTACTTTGGTATTGATTTAGCCATTAGCGGCACTACCGCCATAATAGGTGCCAGTAATGATAATTACGATGTAAACCAACAAAACTTTATGCCCGCAGCCGGTGCAGTTTATGTATACGAAAGAGATGAACAGGGCACCTGGCAATTTTGGCAAAAAATAACGGCCAGCGACCGCGATACTTTAGACCGTTTTGGAAGCAGCCTGCATATACACCACAACAAACTAATGGTAAGTGCACCAATAAAAGAGGAGGAAGCTTTAGCGGTGGGTTGTGTATATTATTTTACAAAAAATGAAGAAGGCTATTGGATAGAACAACAAAAAATTAAACCACCAGTAAATAAAGAATATGCTCGCTTTGGTAGCACCTTGCATTTTAACAATGAAATATTGGTAGTTGGTGCGCCATTAGAATCTGGTATTCATGAATACCGTTTTATTCAAGATTTATATATTTTTTATCGCCACCATGGTGCTGCTTATATTTATGAATTAGGAGAAAATGGATTGTGGACTTTTTCTAAAAAAATATTATCAGAACGATTATCGCAAACCAAATTTGGTGAAGCGGTGGTTGCAACTACAATTAACAATCAAAGTTTTGTTTTTGTTGGGCAATCCAGGTGGATAAGATATAAACAAGGTGAAAGAAGCTATAACACTGGCGGGGTACATCTATACACAAAAAAAGATACCGGTAATTGGTATTTACAGGAAACACTTACACCTACTATTGATAGTTTATTAAAATTAACTGATTTCAGCCGGTTTGGTTATAGTTTTAGTATTGACTCAAATAAATTAGTAGTTAGTCACAAGAATAGCAGGCAGGAAGGTTTTACTATTGTTGCAGATGTTTTAGAACTAAAAAACAACAAATGGGAAAAAATAGATGATTTAGAAATACCTCAAATATTAAATAATTCACCGAATATTGTAATTGATGGCAATAATATTTTAATGGGCAATAACAATAATTTTTATACCTTTAATTATGATGTAATGCCTTCCGTAATAGAAATACCTCAAAACCAATATCCTATAGTTTATCCTAATCCTATTGTTAACAATGAGTTGAATATTAATAAGCTTTATTATTCTCAGTTAAAAGAAATTCAAATCAATTCAATAAATGGTAGCTTACTTTTTTACAAAAATTACAAAAATTCGTCACCAAATAAAATCCCTTTTCAACTAGCACCAGGTATTTATTTGCTAACTGCAGTAGATGTTCACAATAACCGCTTTATTCAAAAAATTATCAAACATTGAAAAAGAGACTTATGCGTTTTATTTATTTTGTAATACAGGTGTTTTTGTTAATCACTATAAGCAGTTATTATACTTACAGTCAGGTAATACCAGATTTTGAAATGACTTTTAAAGTAATTAATGAGTTTGGTGAAGATTCGGTAAATGTAGGTTTATCAACCAATGCAGGTGCTGGCTATGATGAAGGCTACGATATAATAGACACAAGCGAATGGCAATTGCCTGTTGATTTGCGTATTTATGATCCACAGGCAGTAACATTGTTAGGAGATAGCTGTAAGCATTTCACAACCAGTTATTTAGATTTTCCTAACCAAAATACCTACCAAATAGAAGAGTTTGAAAGAGAGTTTACTTTAGTGCTACACATTAATTTGGAGCAAATAAATAACTGGGCACAAGGTTCAACTTGTAATGATGAGCGGGTATTAGCAGGCACTTATTTAAATTACAACCTAAGCCCCATGTACGAATATCAATTTAGAAATAATATTGGATTTGATTTTGATATAATTGATATAAACCCTAGCGGTAATATATTTTTAGTAGGTACAGATGGTTATTATTATAGAACCTGGATATCACCAGAAGAATTTTGTTTGAGTATTCAGGCCTATAATTTCTCTGCCGTACCCGAATGTGGCATCGACATATTTTTCAACATAACATTAACCATTAAAAATAAGCAGTTTGTTAATATTGAAGCGGTTACTAAAGCTACTCAAATTACAGTCAACAATAACTTTATACGTATTGAAAACGCTTTCCCTTTTAAAAATTATACCTTGTTTGATGTTAGTGGTAGCTTACTAAAACAGCAATCGATTACAAACAACTATATTACAATTAACATAAATAAATTTCATCAAAAAATGATAATACTACAACTAAGCGACCCTAATAAATCAAATTTTTTAACTCACAAAATTGTAAATTTATGAACATTTTAAAACTTTCTTTTATTTTTTATTTTATGTAACAAACCTGTTAGCACAATATTATCCTAATGGTGATGAGTTTACACCCAAAGGCCATTTACATTGTTTGAATATTTAATATATATTATCATTAGTTATGTAAAAATTACCAATCTGTAAAAACTTAAACCTTGCGCTTATGCCTTTAAAACAAACGGTATGCACCTTTTTTATTTGTCTTTTAGTTGGCCTGCAAAGTATGGGGCAACAATGGCAATTTAGTCAACAATACACACCACCCGATGTACGTAGCAACAACTTGTTTGGCAATGCTGTTGATATTGATGGCAACTATGCCATAGCCTCTGCCCACCGACACAGCCCCGTAATTAATGGAGACACGCTAACCCAAAGTGGAGCTGCCTACATTTTTGAAAAAGAAGCCGAAGGCAACTGGAACGAAGCCCAAAAACTAACTGCCCCCGATGCCGTTGCCTACGATTATTTTGGTATGGATGTAGGCATAAGCGGCACTACTGCGGTAGTAGGCGCACATTACAACAGCAGCGATGCCGATAATGAAAACCCAATGCCCGCTGCCGGGGCTGTTTATGTTTTTGAATGGGATGAAGATAGAGGCACTTGGCAATTTTGGCAAAAACTAACGGCCAGCGACCGCGATACTTTAGACTGGTTTGGCCAAAGCCTGAGCATACACCAAAACCGTTTGATAGTAGGCGCACCAGGCGAAGATGAAGATGCCGAAGGCAACAATCATTTACAAGCTGCTGGCTCTGCTTATATATTTGAGAAAGCCAATGATGGCTATTGGTACGAACAGCAAAAAATAGTGCCAGAGTATAGAGAAGCGGAAGCCCAATTTGGCTTGAAAGTGAAAATTTATAACGATAATTTGGTGGTACGGCATTTTAGATATGCAGGATTAGAAGGGAATACTTTATTTGCCCATGGTTTAAGTACTTTTTCTTTTTTTGAGGAGCATTGGCAGTATACGCAATTGTTTAAAACAAAGTATGATTATACTAACACAGCTGATATTAATGATGACTACTTGGTAATTTATGATCCTTCGGCGAAAAGATATGCTGTAGAGGGAATACCCTATTTAGTATATGGGTCTGCAATTATCGCCTATCAAAAAAATACTGAAAATCGCTGGGAATATAAGGATACAATATTTTCCTCTGCCCCTAGAAATGGTTTTGGAAGTGCATTATCTATTAACAAAAACAACGAAATTTTTACTCGGGAAAGAGGCATCAATATTTTAGAAAATAGAGACACAATAGAAGGTGATTGGTTGCAGCACTTTATTTTAGATAGTATTAAACAAAGTTGGAATATTGATGAGCAATTTTTTATTGACGAAATTTATGCCAATAAAATAGCCTACAGCGAAAACGAAGCAATAATTACTTTATCAACAGAATGGGGTCTTTTTAGAATAACAGAGGTTCTATTTATTAATTATGATATCTCTACTTCAATACTTAATTTCGCCAATACTGCAAAAAAACTTAGCATATACCCCAACCCTTTTCAGCAACAATTTTACATAGAACTACCCAATGGCAGCAATAAACAAAATGTAATTATCTTTAATAGTTTAATGCAAAGTGTTCCGTTTTTATCAACAAAAAAAGATAACAGGCTAACTATTGAAATTAACCAAAGTGGGCAATTGTTTTTTGTGCAACACCAAAAGCCGGGTAGTTTGCCTACCATTCAACCAATCACAAAATATTAGCGATGCAAAAATTATTTTTATTCATATTTACTTGCCTTATACTATCTGCTAATGCACAATTAGTGCTAATGCCAGATATCCCTATCCAAATTGATTTCTATCACCCAATGGGCTATAAAGACTCCATTATTATCGGTTTATCTTTAAATGCAGATGATGGTTTTGATGAAGGTTTAGATGTAATAGATACTTCTGCTTTAGCGTTTCCTTTAGATGTGAGAATATACGACCCTATGGTGCAACAACAATTTGGTGGCCCGGCTTATAATTTAAAACACTCTTATCTATCCCTACCCAATGTACCAAGAGGGAAGGTTTTAGATCATTACAAGGCTTTCCAGGTAATTGTTACCTCTGATGATATTAACTTTAATATAGGACCAAACAATCAAAACAATTGCGAAACATTAAGCCAGGGTATGGGCAGTACTTATTTTAAAGGAAAGACCCATTTTTTCGAATCTTATGAATTTCAAAATAATGAAGGTTGGGCTGGTGGTGGCCTTGGTGTATTTTCAGATAATGTATTTTTTAATGCAAATTTTGATATTTTTTTGACTGGGTTTAGAGAAGACCGATGTGTTAGTATCAATTCTGAAAATATTGGTACTAAAGTTGCCTATTTAACTTTTGATATTGAATTGATTAACCAGCTTTTCCAATGGCCCGTTTCAGTATTAGAGAATCAATCAAACCTTCAAATCCAAATTTCTAATAATCAATTAAGCATACAAAATAGTCAGCCTGTTACAAACGTCTATTTATACAATTTAAACGGCATATTATTATTCTCTGATGTTAATAATAACCAACATATTTACCAAAGCACTTTACCCAACTTAGTTACTGCTCAACCTTATATATTAAGCCTCGCTAATAAAAATAAACATATTTTATATAACCATAAATTTTTTATTCCATGAAAAAAATTACCTTACTGTTTATTTTCTTACTAACAACTGTTACTGCCATTACCCAACCTAATTGGCGTAATGGTAAGTATTTAACACCTGTTGATGATTTACATGTTTTAGTAGTATTTGTCGCATCTGATGATTACAGAATGTCGGACAGGGCAGATTGCAATGGAGATCAAGACTGTATTGATTACTATTATAATGGAATTGCTCCTTCTGCTAATCCAATTAGTTTACCTGCACCCGAAGTGGATGTCATACCTGATTGGGCACAAAACGAAGGTTTTATCAATGAACTGAAAGCTGATATTAATACCGGACTGTCAGATGATGGGGAAATTCCTTTTTTAAATGATAATCAGTTTAACATCAGCTCATATTTCAAAACAATGAGCTTTGGCAAGTTTAATGTAACGGGGGAGGTAAGAGGAATAGTAATACCACAATCAGTATTGTCATACACCCAATTTAGAGATCTTCAACAATACGAAGCAATTATGGTGGACGAAGTATTCCGTCAATTCCCTGATTTAGACCCAGCACAATTTGACCATCGCCAAAATTTGCCAAATTCTAATTTTACGGATTATAATGCTACCGTGTTAGAAAATGTAAACGCAAACGATAAAGACCAAATTATAGATTATGTAGCCATTATTAAAAAAGTAAGAAAGTTTGCAAATGGCAAATGGAATGAAACTGCCGGTTATGTTGATTGCGATGCACTAAGTTCTTTACCCAATGCCTTCGACACCAATGGTATATCACACGACTTAGGCTATTATCATGTACATGACAGAACCAAAGATTCGAAATGGGGCCAAATGAGCCTTTTTATTCACGAATTTGCACATAATATGGGTTTAGCGCACAATTGCAATGCAAATGGTGTTGTAAACAACAAATTTTCCGCTACTAAAGCCTGGGGTATGATCGCTACTGATGTTAAAATGTTTTGGTCGGCTACAGCTCACTCTATGTGGCTAAATGGTTAGTTAGAAGATACCGATATTCATCATATAGATTTAACACAACAAAACTCACCAAGTTCTGTTGACATAGTATTAACAGATTTATTAACTACATCTTCAGGTGAAATTACCCACGCAGCCAAGATTAAGATACCTTATACCGATCAATATTTATGGATAGAAAATCATCAAAAAGTTCATCCTTCTGGTTTTGATATGGAAAATCCTTTTTCTGATTGGGAGAATCCAGATGAACCTTTTGATTACCATGCTTTTACCGAACCAGGCATTTACATGTATATTATGGAAGATGGACACGATTTAAACAATCCACCTACCAGTATTTCTTGTAATTCATCAGGTTTTTTAAATGCCAATAATATGCTATTACTCCATCCAGATGGTAAAAAAGATTATAGCTTACTTTTTAATGAAGATTCACTATCACTTGATACAGTAAGGTCAAACCCAGGTATTTGGCCACCAAAATATGATGCCAAAATAATTACTACAGCAGATAACCCAATTGCTGGAACAACAGTTAGAGAATCATATAGGATGGATAATCCTGGCCGTAAATATCCAACAATAAATAAACTAAATGGTCATATAGATTATGAACCCAATAATAATAAAGATTCTGGAATCAATGAATATTTTGGTCTTCACTGGAATGAAGCAGCAGGTAAGTTATATACTGATGCTTCTGTTGAAAAAACCGCTTTCACCGTTGATGATGAACTTTCCATTAACGGCATATTCCCCATATTAAATTTTAGGAAATTTAATAGCAGTAAAAATCCTTCAAACAATAATAGATGGGAGGGACAACAAATGCCCTTTACCCTAACCGGTTTAAAAGTAGAAGTATTGAGTAAAGCAACGGTTGACGGAGCAGATAAATATACTTTAAGAATTAGCAAAGATGATTGGGAGTTCAACTCTAATAAACGCTGGTGCGATGCCATTATTTTACCGGAAGATGAGACGTTAACAGTAACAGATCAATCCAACTTAAGTTTAGAACTCTCTGGCACGGTAAATAGAAATACACCGCATCCTAAAAATAGAAACGATCCTTTCATCAAAAATTTTGTTGACCCAACTATTTTAACCGCACAAACCAACTCCAGCATCGTTATCGAAAACAATTCTTGCATTAATGTTAAAGAAGAATCTACATTAAAAATTAATGAAAATGCTTTATTGCATTTAACAAGTGGTGGTTTTATTCATATTAAAGATGAAGACGCTAAATTAGTATTAGATGATAATGCTATTTTGCAAATGGGTCAAAATGCCGAAATTATTGTTAGAGATGGCGGCTCGTTGGTAATTAATACCGACGATATTAGTTTAGCTTTTGCAAGCTCCAAAATTATTATTAAAGCAGGCGGCATTTTAACAACTACCACCAACCAATCTTTCAATTTTGATGGGCCGGGTAAATTGGTAATTGAAGAAGGTGCTATTATTGATATGCCCTTTAACCTTGTTGGGCAAGGCGCAAACCACATAGCAATATTTTTTGATAACGATAGTGCAACTGGTGAATTTCCTTTTATTGAAATGGAACACGACTTTTATTTAACAGATTGTGAAGTATGGCACCATGGTGGCAGCCATATTACTATTAACAGTGCTAAAGTAAAACTCGACAATATTGCATTCATAAATGGTAATGGCCCATCTACTGCACTTATTGGTAATGACCTAACCTATTTTTTAAGTAAAGATTGTACGTTTAATGGTTTTGATTATGGAATAGTATTGAACGACTATACTTCCCCACCTGTAAATCCAAGCAACCCTTGTAGTAACCCAATAAATCCAACATTTGCGGTAAGAGACTGTGATTTTACTAACATTACTTATAATGGCATTTCGTGTACTGATGCTTATAAGCTTTATGCCTATAACAATACCTTCAGTAATAGTGTTTTGGGTAATTCAGATCAAAAAGCAATTTATGCTTACAATAACAATATTGAGGTAGTTAACAATGTAATTGATAATTTTAATACTGGTGTTTATTTAAATGGTGGTTCTTTCGGTAATAAAAAATTGCGTTTATCAGGTGGCGAAATAAGTTATTGTCACTATGGCGTTGAAACACAAGCTGCAAATGCTGATATAAAATACTGCGCTAATATTCACCATAATTTTTATGGTATTCATAGCACCGCCACAGCTATGCAAGAGCTAACCGTAGGCAGAATAGGTGGTATTTCCATAACCAACAATCACGTTGCGATAAGAGGGGTAAATGTAACAGTTGATATTGATGCAATTAGCGCCAAAAGTGCTAATGGTGGCGTACATCACCCCAACGATTTAAGTAATAGCTTTATATTTTTCGATTTAAGTTATCCCAATACTACCTCACCAATCGGTTTATCTGCCAGAGGTAATTACTGGGGTTCGCTTAATGGTTGTGGCGCTGGCATTGATGCGACTGGTTCGTATACCGTACCAGCTAATTTTAATATTAATGATTCTCAATTTGAAAACGCAGCCCCAATAACAGACTGCCATAGTTTAGAAACAATATGTAATGGAGCAACGGCACCGGGTAATACTGGAAATACGGGTACACTTAATACTAATTTCAATTTAATTTATAATATTTCAAACGATTATTTAGAAGAAGAAGCATACAGTAGTGCTTATTTTGGTTATAGTTTAGTAGCCGATTTTAAAGATGAACCAGTTTATAATTTATTGGATTTAAGCGATCAAAGTACGGTTATACTGTCAAAAATTAAACAAACAACTTTAGAGCCTCATAATGATACTGCAGTAGATTGTAGAGTAAGTGGAAATCCTGCACTTTTATTTCCTGAGGTTACTATTATACCACAAAAAAATGATGATTATGATTTAATTGAAAGTGTATCACCAAATCCATTTACGCATTATATTACGCTTTCAACCTACCTTAAAAATACTGCTTATGTGGTAGAAGTTTTTAATGCTTATGATATAAACGGTAGATCATTATTACAACTTAAAACAGAAACTAACCGATTAAAAATAGATGTATCGAAATTAAAGCCCGGCATTTATGCCTTAAAAGTAACAGACGAAACAGGTAAAACTGATTATGTAGAAATATTGAAGGCTTATTAGTCAACAGTTAGAATTATAACAAAACCGTTCAGCTAGCTGAACGGTTTTTCTTTTACACCTCAGCCGTAAGCAACTCTTCAACATCAATACCCGATAAATTTCCTGAAGTCATCACCAACACATTGGCATTATCTAAATCAACTTGTTCTAAAAATTTTTCTAAAATTTCCTTTTCAGTAATTGTTTTTAAGTTGTTATGATTAAAAGCTGTAGCAACATCATTCTCCGATAAGTTGGGCAATTTTTTAATTTCAAAAGTGTGCTGATTATAATAAACTACCGCTTCGTCCGCTTTATTTAACGTATTTTTATAAGTACCAATAAAGTTTTTGTTTAAACTGCTGTAGGTATGCAATTCAAAAATGCAAATCAGTTTTCGAGTGGGCCAAAGCTGTTTTAGAGCATTAACTGTTGCTGCTACTTTCGAAGGTGCGTGCGCAAAATCATTATATACTGCCCAACTTTCCCCTTGTTTTAAAAGTTGAAGTCTGCGAGAAGCACCAGCAAAGTTTTTTATATGTTGATAAAATAGCTCATCACTTATGTCTAATTGATTACAAATAAGTTTTGCGCAAGTAATATTTTGTAAGTTATGTTCGCCAAATACTTTTAGAGGTGTAATTTTATTGTTTTCAATAATTTCAAAAACTCCGTTATTCACTTCAAATTGAGGCGTTTGGTAAGCTATTGATTTTATGTCCACCAACTTTGTTACCAATTGCTGCAACTGTTCATCATTTTTATAGTAGATCAACAGTGAAGCCTTAGTTAAACCAAGCAGGTAGTCTTCAAAAATTTTTACATAATCAGCTTCGGTTGGAAAAACGTTGATATGATCCCAAGCAATGCCACTTATACTAGTAATATGAGGTTGGTAGTAACTTATTTTTGGTACTTTATGTATTGGAGATGCTAAATACTCATCTCCTTCAATAATTATAATATCGTTATTTGAGGTTAGCTTTATTTGATAATCAAAGCCTTCTAAAGCCGCACCAACTAAATAATCAAAATTTATATTGGCAGCTTTTAAAACGTGCATTACCATTGCGGTAATGGTAGTTTTGCCGTGGCTACCAGCAATAACCACGCGTTTTTTATTTTTAGCTTGTTGGTAAATATATTCCGGATAACTATAAATAGGTATAGCTAATTCTTGAGCACGCAATAACTCCAAGTTATCGGGTTTTGCATGCATGCCTATTATTACGGCATCAATATTAGTAGTAATATTATTTGGAAACCAACCCATTTTACTTGGCAAAAGGTGATGCTTTTGTAAGTTAGTTTTTGAAGGATTAAAGATTTCATCGTCAGAACCAGTTACTTCATCTCCTTTTAAGGCGCACTGTATGGCCAATTGCGACATAATGCTGCCGCCTATTGCAATAAAATGTATTTTCAAATTAAACTAAAACTTAAAGTTAAGACATTCGGTTTTCACTTCTCGAAATTAAATCTTTTAAATAGCGCATATCTACACCAAGTAAATTTTTTAAATCTTGCCTTGCTCTAAAAAGATTTCCTTTTACCGAGCCAAGGGGTATTTGAAGTTCTTCGGCAATTTCTTTGTAGGAATAATTTTTTAAAAAACGCATTTCAAAAATGGCTTTATGCTTATCAGAAAGTTGATTGGCTGCATTAAGGCATCTCGCAATTAAATCCGAATAAATCACTTTTTCTTCAGGATTAAGGCTTGATGATGCATAATATTTAGATTCTTCTTTAGAACGATCGTCATATTTATCGTCAATATCAACTACTTTTACTCTCTTTTTGCGGATAAAATCGATAGCACAATTTGTAGCAATTCTATACACCCAAGTACTAAACTTATATTGTGGATTATATCGGTCTAAGTTTTTGAACGCTTTACTAAAAGCTTGAATTTGAACATCTTCTGCATCAGAATCATTTTTGATCATCATTTTCAAAAATGATTTTACGGCTTTTTCATAGCGATTATAAAGCTTTGTGTAGGCTTCTTGATCGTTATATTGTACGGCCGACTCTATCAATTCTAAGTCAGTAACTTTGTGCATATATTATGATTTTTAAGGCTGATTACTGCATATACTGTACCATATATAAATTTCAACATCATATTACTAATAAACTAATGTAAATTATGGCAACAGAAATACAATGTATGTAAAATTATTGTAAAAAAAAAGGAAGCTAATATTGCTCCCTTTTTAAAATAATTTTACTGTAGGCTTACTCCTTATCAAGAAATGAGGCTATAGCTGCGTTTACGCTCTTAATTTTGTCATAATTCACCGAATAGAAAATGAATTTTCCATCTCTTGAAGTTTCAACTAAATCAGCATTTCGTAAAATACGTAGATGCTGAGATGTTATTGACTGTTCTAATTTAAGACTGTTGTAAATTTTATTTACGTTTATCTTTTTTTGCTTGTCAATAAAAGAAAGAATTTTCATTCTAAGGGGATGGGCCAACGCCCGTAAGATTTCGGTGGCCGACTTCAAATCGTTATTTAATACAGTAGTCATACACTTTAAATTTTTTTGTTTACAGAATTTATGTAAAAAAAGTTAATTTATTTTTAATCAACAACTAAATCACCTATTAATGTTGAAATTTCTTTGATTCGACTTTTGTCTAAAGTATAGTAAATAAACTTTCCATCTCTTTCAGTTACTACCACACCCGCTTTTCTTAAAATTGCTAAATGCTGAGATGCTACGGATTGTTCAAGCCTAAGCTTTACGTAGATTTGTGTAACAGTTAGTTTTTTACTTTCTTCTAAGAGCTTGATAATCGCTTGTCGTAAATCGTGATTTACTGCTCTTAAAATTAAAACTGCTTTTCGTAAGACTGTATAATCTAATTTAATGTCTTCTTTAGATTTGCCTTCTCCTTTTAGTACTACGACATCTGTTTTACTTGCTGCCATTCTATTTATAAGTTTTATTAAATAATTTATTAAATACACATTTTATATAAAGTTAATATAAAATTAACAATTTTTCAAGTTTTTAAGGGTGTGAAAAATTTTTTAACATAATTTGGTTCTGAGTAAGCAACGTCGGTAAATTTTTTATCACTATATCTTTCCAAAACTAAGTCAATCGCTATTATAGACGAAAAAATATTATGTTCGTCATTTTTAATATTACATTTATTAACAATTTCTAAAATTTTTTCATTTGCGTTGCCTCCTAAAACAACATTTTTGTTATCAATATATTGATTAAAACAATTAGGAGTTACTATTAAATTTGTGGTAGAAAGTATTGTATTCAACTTATCATCACATATATGTACGTAAATTTCATCTCTTCTGGCATCAATAGCTGCTACAAAAATAGAATTATTTTCATAATTATTTAATTTACATAAAGCGTGTGCAGAACTTTGTAAGGTATCATACGTTAATAATGGTATTTCTAAGGTATAAGCTAACGCTTTGGCTGTGGTTAAACCAATTCTGAGGCCAGTATAAGAACCAGGGCCGTTACTAAACGCAACAGCATTTAAATTATGTAAATTAACCTCAACGGAATTAAATATATTTTGCAAAAAACGTAATATATTTTTGGAATGCATGTTTTGAAGTGTACTTTCTTTAGAGGCTAATAATTTTTCTCCTTTAAAAAGAGCTACAGAACATACATTAGTAGCTGTTTCTAAAATTAATATTAAAGGTTGCACTATTATTATTTATATTAAGAATAATTACTTAAACTCTATTTCTATACTTTTTGTTTCATTTTCTCTTTTAATTTGCACTACAGTTTTGTCTCCTTTTTTAAATTTACTTAATGCCTCCATATAACTCATCATATCAATTACCTTATAATTGCCCATTTTTAAAACTATGTCGCCTGCTATTATACCTGCTTTAAATGCTGTTTTACCATTTGTTACTCCGTCAATACGCATACCTTTGCCCGCAAAAACATAATCTGGCATCACCCCTAAGGTTACGGTAAATTTCGGCGCATTGGAAGTGTTATTATCAACCGTTTTTTTAAAATCCAACTTCCCATCATTATCTAAAGAATCAATTAATGCAATCGATAAATCAAAAATCGCCTTCATACCATTATAGTTAATAAATTCTTCATCATCACTTGGTTTATGATAATCATTATGTGCGCCACTAAAAAAATGTATCGCAGGTATATTTTCCAAATAAAATGAAGCGTGATCACTTGGGCCTAAACCAGATTCTGATTTATTTACCGTTGCAATGCCTTTTGTATTAATATCATTTAGCACGCTCCAACTGTTAGAAGTACCAACGCCGTTGATTGACAATACACTATCTTCATTTAAACGGCCAACCATATCGTAATTGAGCATGTAGTTTATCTTTTCTCCATTAAAATTATCAGACTTTACTAAGGCCTTTGAACCAAAAAGCCCCATTTCTTCTCCTGAAAAAGCAACAAAAGTGTAGTTGTTTTTGGTAAGATCGCTATTTTTTAGCCAGCGAGCCAATTCTATTAACATTGCAGTACCACTTGCATTATCATCTGCTCCATTGTGTATGGCAGCTGGGCCAGTATATCTTGATCCGAAGCTGCCATAGCCTATATGATCGTAATGAGCACCAATTACAACCGTATAATTTGCTTTATTATCAATTTGGGCAACAATATTGTTTCCTATGCCAATTATTGGGTCAAGTTCAACGGTTATTTCTACTGTATTTTTTCTTTTTTTAAAAGATTTAATAATAGCCATGTTGCTTACAAAAACTATAGGTAGGTTATATCTGGATGCTTTTATTTTATACTTTTCATCTGGGTTTTTTTGAAACTGATTGGTATTGTATAAAACAATGGCAGAAGCACCTTTTTCAATAGCTTTATCAATACGATAGTTAATGCCGTTATATGGCGCGTAAGCCGAGTGTGGGTTACTCGAATCTGGGTTTGACAAATCAATTAATGCTGCCTTACCGGTAAGATCTTTATTTCTTTTAACGTAATTGTGGTAAGCCAAGTCATCAGCATCAATACCAAAGCCAACATTTGCAATTTTGCCCTTAAAACTGCCTGAGGCTGATTGTGCCACAGGATAAAAATCTTCATAAAGCTTACAATCAATACTATTTATAGTAAGCTTAGTTTTTTGCCCAACAAGCATGCCATTATAAAAGTCAAACTCCGAAATAAAATCCGTTTCCTCCTCTAAATTCTGAAGACCAATCTGCTCAAATTCGTTAATAATGTATTTGTAGGCTAATTGTTCTCCCTTAGTTCCGGTAGCACGCCCTTCTAAAGCATCATCTGATAGAAAGCTAACATGTTTTTTTAAATTTTTTGCAAGTACCTCATCAGTCTTCTCTAAAGCATCATTTTCTTGAGCAACAACTACTGTTACAAAGCAAAAAAATAAATAAAAATAAAATTGAACACCCTTTTTCATATTACTTAATTCTATCTTAAATTATTTAATTAACAGATTTCTCTACTTTTTTATTTTGTTGCTTAATGATGTTTGGCTTATTTACTTTAATCTTATTTTTAAGGTTAACATTTCTTTTTGCACCAGTTTTAGTAGTAACCTTTTTTTGTAATTGATTATTTATTTTATTTGAAACTTCAGGTATTTCAGATTTATAAGATGCTTTATATTGTGTAAAGCCCATTTTATCAAATTCGTTATTGTTGATGTAAGTCATTAGGGCATCAAATTTTTGTGGCGATTTGTATCCTGGAAATGCATTAATCAAATTTAGGTTTTCATCTAAAAAAGAAATAGTTGGGTAACTCAATCTTCCTTTTAACAACTCTTTAGCCAAAGTATTGTGGCCTCTTTTTCTTCCTTTTACAAATACATAATCTTTACCTTTAAATTTAATAGTTTCTTTTGTTTCGGCATTAAATTTTACGGCATAAAAATTATCATTAATATATTTAGCAACTACAGGGTTTTCAAATGTGTTTTTGTCCATTCGTTTACACCACCCACACCAATCGGTATAGGCATCAACTAATATTTTTTTTGGCTGTTGTTTTATTAGTGCTTGTACTTGCTCAAAATTAACCCAATTAATTTTTCCACTTCCAGTTACTTCTTTTTTATTATTTCCTTTTTGGGTTTGATTAGCAGTAGTTTTTGCAGGCACACTTTTCTGCAATTTTTCACTATTTACTATCGCTTTTTTTTCAACTTTGTTTTCAGTAGTAGTGGTATCAATATTATTTTCGTTAGTATTTGAGGCAGTATTACAAGCGGTAAATAACACAATACAACCAAATAATAATGTTAAAACATTTTTCATTTAAATAATTTTTGTCAAAAGTAGTTATTTTTAATGCAACTCATCCAACCATAAGCGGTAACTTTCGTATATCTTTAATAGATTACCGTACTTTACAACAAATTATCCAATTCATTTTTTTACATTATTTTTTTTATAATGAGTAAAGCTATTATTTTTTTATTATTGATGTTTTTTTTTGGTGCCAATTTACAAGCTACCCATATATTAAAACAAGGGCGTGCACATAAACAGGTAACCAACGCAAAAGAAATCCACCTTAATAAAGCCACTCAGACTCCTATTTTTATAAAGTTTGAGTCAGATAAGCAACCCAAACTACAACGGTTAACAGTTCAATTAATGCAATGGTATCAACTTAAAACGCCTTATGGGTTTGAGTTAATCGCAACTTCTACAGATAAGTTGGGCTTTATACATTATAAATTTAGGCAAACCTACCAAGGCTATCCAATTAAAAACAAGGTTGTCAATATTCATACTTTTAAAGATGCTGTGGTTTCGGTTAACGGAGAAATAGTAAATAAGTTGAACGACCGATTTTCTTATCAACTCAATTTTTTAAACGCTTTGCAAATTGCAAAAAAACATATTGGTGCAACCGCTTATAAATGGGAGCTAGCGCACGAAGAATTTCATCTTACTAAAAGAAGCCAGAAAAAATCAACTACCTATTTTCCAACTAATAAATTAATTTTAATAGAAGATAAAAAAGGAGTGTACCAATTATGTTACGAAATTGATGTTTTTGCCCATCAACCCGAAAGCAGAAACTTAGTATTTATAAATGCTACTACTGGAAAAATTGAAACAACGGAAAATTTAATTTGTAGCAATAGCGTTGTTGCCGAAATTGAAACAAAAAATAGTGGTAACAGAAGTGTTATTGTAAACGACAGCATTGTTGCAGGAAAATATGCTTTGATAGATTTGACAAGAGGAAACGGAATTGGAATAATTGACAGCAGAGATTTAAGTATTATTACAGATGATGACAACAGCTGGACATTACAAGAATATGATAACGCCACAAGAGATTATACTGCTTTAGATTGCCATTGGGGTATAGCGGCTACCTATGATTACTTTTTAGATAGGCATAACAGAAATAGTTTTGATAACAATGGGGCATTAATAGAGTGCAGAGTTCATCAAACTTATAATAATGGAAATACTAATAATGCTACTTGGACAGGCGGCTACCTTACCTTTGGTGATGGCTTAAGTTACTCCAATACATTTGCAGCATTAGATATAGTGGCACACGAGTTTACACATGCAATTACAGATTTTACAGCAGATTTGGTTTATGCTGGCGAATCAGGTGCTTTAAATGAATCGTTTAGCGATATTTTTGGTGTTGTAGTAGAATTTTATGCAAAACCACCCCACAAAAATGGAAATTGGCTTATTGGAGAAGATGTGGGATTTATTTTACGAAATTTATCTTATCCAAATGGCGAAAGACACCCTGATACTTATGGTAGTAACGACCCTTATTGGGTTGAAATTGATGGATGCTGGCCGGCTGATGGTAATGATTTGTGTGGAGTGCACATAAATAGCGGGGTTCAAAATTATTGGTTTTATTTGCTAGCAAATGGTGGAAACGGTACTAATAATAATGGAGCTACCTACAAGGTAACTGGCATTGGTATTGAAAAAGCAGCTGAAATAGCTTATCGCAGTTTAACCGTTTATTTAACTCCCAATAGCAATTACAATGATGCCAAAAGATATTCAATAGAATCTGCTAAAGATCTGTTTGGAGAATGTCCTGCATCGCAAGAATTGATAAGCACAATTAACGCCTGGGCGGCAGTTGGTTTAGGTGATGCCTACAATGCTGCAAATCAATTACAACCACAGGTAAATATTTTGGGTCCAACAAAATATTGCTCAGTTCCACAAACTATAAGTTTTGTTGCTACCAGCAATTTTTCAAACATTGCATATAGTTGGAACTTTGAAGATAGTACAACTACAACTGGCGACACCGTAAGCCACACCTTTACCGAAGCAGGAAGCTATACAATAGCTCTTCAAGCAGCAGGTTGTAATGCCACCAGCACCAAAACCGAAACTGATTTAATTGTAATTGACACAATAGCACCCTGCATTTTAACAATGCCTTTTAATTACAAGGCTACAGAAACAGTTTGTAGCGGTACTTTGTATGATACCAATGGGCCTGGAAAATCTTATAGTGATTTGTCAGATGGTACAGTTACCATAGTTGCTCCCTTAAACGAATCAATTAAGCTGCTTTTTACCGAATTTGGCTACGAAATAGATTATGATTATTTGTACATTCACGATGGTATAGATACCTCAGCTAATCTTATAGCAACATTAAATGGTTATAATTTGCCAGATACCATCAGCTCTACAGGCAATAGTATTACCATTAGGCATTCTTCAGATTTATATGTTGTTGATGCCGGGTTTACCTTAAATTGGTGGAGCGATAGTTGCGAACCCAGTGCTATTAAAACCTGCCCAAACGAGCAAATTTTTATTGACAATTCGATTGCAAATAGTGGCTCAATAAATGCGCAAAGTTTTATACAAAGCAACCAAATTGTTACCAATAATAATGAGCTTAATTACGTAGCTGGTGACAGCATTATCTTATCAAATGAATTTGAAGTAAAAAAGGATGCTAATTTTTTGGCTAACATTGAAATTTGTGTGGAATAATCTTCAAAACGGATAACCAATTGCTAAGTTAAATGTATATTTTTTATCTAAATTATTAAATCGTTTATAATTAATCCATTGAAAATTGCTGGTAGCCCATTGCCTTCTTAGCGGTATGGCTATATCTGCCCTAATAATAAAGTACGAAAAATCTAATCTTAAACCAGCCCCTGCACCAATTGCTATTTCTTTATATAAATCTTTAAACTCAAAATATTTATCTTCAGTATCTTCTTCTCTTTTTAAATTTAAATTCCAAATATTGCCTGCGTCAATGAAAAAAGCAGCCTCTAAATATTTGGCAATATCAAACCTATATTCGGTATTTAATTCAAATTTAAGTTCGCCAGTTTGATCGGGAAAACGGACTAAGGTATCATTTTCTACTACCTCTTTTGTAGAACTACCTGGGCCTATAGAACGGATTCTAAAAGCACGCAAACTATTTGCGCCGCCAATAAAATATTGTTTACTATATGGCAATGCTGTTGAGTTGCCAAAAGGAACCCCAATACCAAAGTTGGCGCGATTGGCCAATAAATGTTTTTTAGAAAATATTCTGTAATATTTGCCTTCCAAATCTAACTTAATAAATTGTGCTGTTTTAACCCCCAGTAAAGATCTGTTACCAATTTCATTAGGTTTTAACAAGCTATTGATTAAGTTACCAACTACTTCTACCTGTGTTTTTAGGTAAGTGTATTCTCGCTGGTTGGCATCGAGCAAGCTATTGTAAATATAAGTATATTGAGAGCCAAACAAAAGTTGATTAGTAAAACTGTTTTTCAATAGATTATTGGTTTGTAAAGTGGCAGTAAATTCTGGTTCTTCACTAAGCAGCCTAAAAAAATTGACGTTTAATAAACTAAACCTGTGTTGAATGGTTTGCCTTATTTTCCATTGGTAACCAAAACTGGTATTAAAATTTATACTTTCAAAAAAACGGGTTCTATTTAGGTACTGCGCCCCAAAACCCATTAATGTTTTGGGCGATATTTGGCCTAAGTTAGCACCTAACCGAAAAGGTACCATAAAACGAGGGATTAATAAATTGACTTGTGTACTCAACTCAAAGGCGTTAATTAAACTGTCTTTATTGGCAAATGGTTGAAACTCAATTCCGCCAAAAATACCAGCCTTAAAACGCTCTGCCCCGTTAAAAGTATTTAAATTGCTGTGGCTTACAGAAACTGCGGTACCTAAATTACCTAAACCAAAAAGCGGGTCGGAAGAGTCGGTTTTACTATTTACTTCCAAATCTGCATCAAACTCAATTTTGTTACGGGTAGTTAATAAAATTAACACATTTAGCGAGTCATAGTTGTCTTTTTGGCAAGGCTTTAGTTGAATGTCAACAAACTTGTAAATACCTAAGTCAATTAAATTGTTGATGGTTCTGTTATAATCTTTGGCGCTGTAGGCTAAATTGGGTGTAAATACAATAGCCTTTTTTAGTACGTTGGTATTTATAATATCTTCTTTAAAAACATAATGATGGTGCTTGCCAAGTTGTTTATAATTTAAAACAGTAGTATCGGGCAATTGAAAGTTGCAAGTAATGCTATTGTCAAAATCAGTTGTTTTTAGGTTAGGGTTGTAACCCGAGTAAATTTGTATCGTTTTAATGTAGCTCTTTTTTAGGCCAGCATCATCATTTGCGGTTTTCAAATTTAATTTAACCAGTACTTTATTTTTAATGGTATTAGTATCTAACTCAAACTGAATTACTTCTTTATTAAATCGATAATAACCCGAATTTTTGGCATCGTTGGTAATTCTATCCCTTTCCGCATCTAATAAACTGGTAGAAAATGGCGCATCTTGTTTTAAAACACTTTGGCTTTTATAAAAATCAATTACGTTGTAAATGCCTTTATTTTCTGCTGGGTAAGTTGTTGTACCAAATTGATATAGCGGTTTAAGTTTTAGCAAATAGTCAATACTTATTTTTTTATTGTAGATGTCTTTTGTTGATTTTATTTCACTAGTAAAATAACCATTTTGAAAAAGAAAACTTTTCATTCTTTTTATGGTAAGATCTATCTGTTCTTCTTCAAACAAAACAGGTGCTTCACCATAACTTTCGTTCATCCATTTTTTTATGCCTTTGGTAGCATTTATTGATTTGTTGTGCGCCCACAACCGAATAGCAAATTGGTTTAAAAAGCGTTTGTTAGGTTTAGGTACGGCCAATTGTTTTAAGCTATTTGTTAAATCACTTTTATTTTTTATTTTATTTTGGGTAGATGAAGATTCAACCACTACATTAGTGCTTTCGTAAAGCAATTCCTCATTTTGTAAATATTTGGTATTGCTACAAGCCGAAAGCAATAATATTATTGGTATTATTAGCAAACAGAAATAATATGAATTTATACGTGTCAAATAAATATGCTTAGTAAAAAAGAAATTCAATTTATACAATCGCTAAAAATAAAGAAATACAGGCACAAAACTGCTACTTTTATTGCCGAAGGTGAAAATTGGCTAAATGAAGTGCTTACCATACAGGCGCCGGTAAAAAATATATTTACTTCTAATGAAAACATTTTTAATACTATTAAAAAAATAAAATACTACACCAACCAAGTGAGGTTAATTAACGAAAAAACATTAGCCAAAATTTCGCAACAAAAAACACCTAATAAAGTGCTGTGTTTATTACCTTTTTTAAATGATGCGTTAGCTGTTTTTTCGTTTCAACAAAACTTTACCTTGGTTTGTGATGATATACGAGACCCAGGTAACTTAGGTACAATTATTAGAACCGCTTGTTGGTTTGGTATTGAACAAATTATATTATCCGAAACTTGTGTTGACATTTACAATAATAAAGTTACCCAAGCAAGTATGGGCGCATTGTTACATACAAACATTGTTTATCAAAATTTAGAAACCTTATTTTATCAACACAAAAATATACCTATTTATGCCACAAGTTTAAAAGGGCAAATGTTAGATAAAACCCAAAACTATGCGCCCGGTTTTATTTTAATTGGTAATGAAGCTAAAGGAATTTCCGAACCTTTGTTAACCTTATCAAAACATCATATAAAAATAAAAGGCAGCGGAAAGGCAGAATCGTTAAACGCTGCCGTAGCAGCAGGAATTATAATGAATTATTTAGTGAATTAAATTGTTAGAGGAGTTATTATTGAATTTCGCAGGTGTTTTCTGTGTAAGCCGAAAGCCTTTTATAATAATTAGTTAATTTCGTAATTGTAAAATAAGTATTAAGTATAAAAACTGATAGATGGGTGTTAAAAAACTAAGTGAATTGCAATTAGAATTATTGAAGGTTTACGCTTTTAATCCAACAAATGAAGATTTATTAGAGATAAAGACAATGTTGGCTCAATATTTCGCCAACAAGCTAATAGGTAATGTTCAAAAATCTATTGATGAAAAAAATATAACTGATGAAGACCTTGAAAACTGGTTGAATGAATAAAGTTAGCCTAGTGATTGATACAAATGTATTTTTAGTCTCTTTAGCTCCAAAATTTCGGTTGCATTGGATTTTTAAATATTTAATTGAAGGGAAATTTGATTTATGCGTTACAACTGACATACTTTATGAATACCAAGAAATAATTTCTTCGAGATATGGTTTAATTAAAACTGATTCTACTTTAGATTTTTTGCTTTTGCTGCCAAATGTCCATCAAATCTCACCACACTTTAAATGGAATATTCTTAAAGTTAAGGATGATAATAAATTTATAGATTGTGCAGTTGCAGGAAATGCAGATTTCATTATTAGTAACGATAAGGGATTTCTTCTTTTAAAAGAAGTTGAATTTCCTTAAATTGAGATATTAACTTCATTAGAATTTGAAGCTAGTTATAAAAATAAGTTTGATAATAAATAAAAAAATAAAACAGCATAAATGCCGCAAATTGAGCTAAAACAAATTTTTAAAACATTTAATAAAACTAAGGCATTAAACGGGGTAGACTTAACTATACCCGAAGGAATTGTGTTTGGTTTGCTTGGCCCTAATGGTGCAGGAAAAACTACTTTAATAAGAATTATTACCAATATAATTGCTGCCGACGAAGGCGAAATATATTTTGATGGTAAAAAGGTAGCAAACTTAAACCCGTTGAATTATGGTTACATGCCCGAAGAACGTGGCTTATACAAAAAAATGAAGGTAGGAGAACAGTTGTTATATTTAACACAACTAAAAGGAATGTCGTACAAACAAGCCAAACAAAATATTTTAGAATGGGTGGATAAATTTGAAATACGTACTTGGTGGAAAAAAGAAGTAAGTGAACTTTCGAAAGGGATGCAACAAAAAGTACAATTTATTAGCACGGTTGCACATAAACCACCTTTAATTATTTTAGATGAACCTTTCTCAGGCCTCGACCCTATTAACACCGATTTAATTAAAAACGAAATTTTTGAATTGGCTAAATCTGGCGCCACCATTTTATTTTCTACCCATAGAATGGAACAGGTGGAAGAAGTATGCGAAGAAATTGCCCTTATAAACAAAGGAGATTTGATATTAAAAGGAACTGTAAAAAATCTAAAAAATCAGTTTAAACAAAATAATTATGCCATTACAATGGCTAGTAATATTATAATTGAAAACAATGCCGTTTTTGAAGTGTTAGTGCAAGATGAAAATAATTTGAAAGTACATTTGCTAAATGGGCAGCAACCCAACCAAATGTTGCAATATTTTTTAAATAAAAAAATTGACCTAACGGCATTTAACGAAATACTGCCTAGCATTAACGAAATTTTTATAACCCAAGTAAGCGGAGAAAGCAATGAGTAGAATTTGGCTAATTATTAAACGCGAATACATTACCCGCGTGCGCAAACTATCTTTTATTATTACAACCCTATTGGCTCCTTTAGGTATCGCATTGCTTTTGGGTGTGCAGTTTTTTTTTATGAGCTATACAGGCGACATATCTAAAATTGCAGTTGTTGATAATAGTAACATCAGCTGGGAAAAGTTAGAAAACTCAAAAAGCATTAATTATTTTTATGTAAATGAAAATGAAGATAGCTTAAAACAAAACTATCAAGCCAAAGGTTATGAAGGGGTTTTATTTATTCCTACAATAAATGTAAATGAACCAAGTGGCATCGTTTACCATTCGGAAAACCTTTTGAGCATTACCGCCAAAAAATCTATTGAAGGCAAACTGTCTGGAGCAATAAAAGATATTAAGTACAAAAATGCTGGCATTAGCAACGATAAATTAAAATCTTTTAAAACCAACATTAACATAAAGCAAACTGGTTTAAATAGCGACGCAGGAACTGATACCATAGTTGCTACTATTAGCAGTTACCTAACCGGCTTTATCATTTATTTTATTTTAATAATGTATGGCACCATGGTAATGCGTGGTGTGGCCGAAGAAAAAAACAACCGCATAATTGAAGTAATAATGAGTAGTACCAAACCATTTAAATTAATGATGGGCAAAATAATTGGTATTGGCTTAGTAGGCTTAACTCAGTTTTTGCTGTGGATAATTTTAGGCTTAGCGGTATTTGCATTAATGAGTTTTTTGTTTGCCGACCAAATAGCTGCTGGTTCGCAAACAATGGTAGAAAATGCAAACCTACCCGAAGGAATGGAGATGGGTGTAATTAACGAATTATTTCAAGGTTTTGGCCAAGTAAACTTATGGCCAATTCTCACTAGTTTTGTTTTTTATTTTTTTGGAGGATACTTTTTTTACGCTGCCTTTTTTGCAGCCATTGGTACTGCTACTGGTGAAGATAACGAAACCTCACAATCGTTAACTTTAATTGTTACCGTGCCGCTTATCATTGCTATTATTATGTCTATGGGTGTAATTAATGCACCTAATAGTCCATTGAGCGTAATTGGTTCTATCATACCTTTTTTCTCGCCAATAGTAATGCCTGCTCGCATACCTTTTGGTGTTCCTTTTTGGCAATTGGCACTTTCGGCAGTTAGCTTAATTGTAGGCTTTATTCTGGCTACTTGGTTAGCAGCAAAAATTTATCGTATTGGTATTTTAATTTATGGTAAAAAGATTACCGCAAGAGAGCTGGGTAAATGGTTGTTTTACAAGGGGTAGATAAAGATGCCTGTAACAACTCTTATAAATAAACAATCTTTTACAAGATTCTTTACTTATACATGACTTTTCAGAAAAGCAATCCCCCAGTTTTGAAGGGAGATACTGCATTTACTTGGTAACCAACTACCTTCATTGTTGTTTACCTTACTATGCCCATTTACGAGGCTGTATTGGCAATTGAACGAGTATATTTAACGGCATATAACAAAATGATATATTTTGCTAGCCAACTTTTGAGTAAGATATTCTACCGCTTTATTAAATCTTAAGGGAGGTATGTTCGTCAACATATCTATCATCTCTTGGTCTGTATAATTTATCATACTTATTGTTCGTAATGGGTTTTACATTGTTTCTATCATATTAATGTTATATCAAATCAAATAGTAATTAAGTGTTACTGCAATTTTATTTCTATTGTTGCCAAATAGATAAATATACTACTTATACCAAGTTAACTATAAAATGCAACACAAATTTGGTTTTAATGTTGGCGATCTTTCTGTTATAAATACTCGACTTAGCTGCTGGCTATGTTTGCATTTTTTTGCTTTAATCTCACCAAATTAAATTTCAATTTTTGTGTAAAATCTTAAACTCAAATTGGTATTAGTTATAGCTAACAAAAAAATATCATAAAAAAAGTTCACTTAACTTGATTACTATTTATAAACTTATGACATAGATACACAAAATTCACACTCTTACACTATTTTCAGTCATCCTATTTATTTTTTCACCTAAAAACTATACTTTATTAAGCATCTAAAATTGAAAACACGTATAACTTGCTTTAAAACGCACTTTAAAATTCATCTTTTAATTAAGTCTATTTGAAAGTTAAGGCTTTCATTTGGGCTTTTTTTTGTTTTGAGATAGTATTACTTTACTTACGATAAAAATCGCTGCTAATATTATTTTCAATTTCCATCATTATTTTAAAAATTGAAATTGATAAAGATGTTAGTTTTAAACCTAACCCAACACCAAACCTTCCGCCACCCCATGTGCTTCAATATCTAATTCTGCATTTGGTAATTTTTGGTATAATGTTCATCAACAAAATTAGAGTAGCAACAGTAAAATTTTTTCATTCACCATAAAATGATGCGCACGAAAGAACTACCAGAATTTAATAGTACCCTTCAATAAAAATTTTAAAAGATAATAAAACTACAAAAACAATAATAACTAATTCTGTGTCTCTTAACAATACTAAAAGATAAAATTATAAGAATTTATTATAATGAGTTAAGGAATTTTTGATAGAAAAAAGTACATTTTCATCTGCACTTAAAGTGTTGATTGAAAATGTTTTACGCAAAATAAAAATTAAAAAATAGCTGTATTTTGATTAGAAAAACAGCCAAATTTGTCCTTTGTTAGTTTTTTAAGCTGTTATACTTTTGATGCAATAAAATTTATTTTATCACTTTTAAAATATAGTAATGTATGCCTTTAACTCCATACACTAAAGCTTTAGATGCAAAGAAAGCAGCGCACCTTTTGCGGCGCTGTACGTTTAACGTAACACCGCAGCGTATTAGAGATTTTACAGGATTGACAGCTGAAGCGGCGGTTAATTATTTGTTTAATTTTGATGAAAATTCTACCAATACACCAAATGAACTTCCGCCCAACCCAGCGCTGTTATTTCCTCACGGACCTATATGGCACGAAGATGGTGCCCCTATTCATCCACCAAATGAAGGGGCAGGTAAGGTGAATCACATTGGCTACCGAAATTATATTTACATCATCGGCTGTCACGATAAAGTGATGTATCTTAAATATGACGGAGAGCAGGTGGAAAATTTAGCCTACTATGAAAAATTATCTGAGAATGTAGAATCAATTGATATTTACGGTCAATCTGTAACTATTGCGAAAGGTACAATGGTTATTTCGCATACGGTAGGTGCGGTTGAGGTAACCATTTTAAGGATTTGGAATTCAACTACAAATCAACACGATTTAATTGTTTATCAAAATTCAGCAGAGGCACCAAATAGAAACGCCTCTTTATACACAGTTTATTTTGTAAAACCACTCAACAGCTATTTAACGGCAACTTATATTCAAACTTACATGTTCTCTTGGCGAATGTATGAAGCTTTACAAGATACTTCTGTAAGATGGAAATTGGTTTTTTGGATGAATAGTTTATTTACCACTAAAATTGAAAACCAGCATTATCACTATTCACATTGGAAATTGATGTACGATTTTGTGAATGGCGTAGATATTACCGATGGTTTTACAAACGGCACTAATAGTTATGCAAACAGCTTAAAAGCTTTTGCGTTTATGATGACTTATAGCAATGAAATGCTTTTGTATTTAGATAATAATGTGAATACTAAAAATGGCCCTAACGAAAATTATGCACGCGAATTTTTAGAATTGTTTACCATATTAAAAGATTCTAATTCAAATATAGAAGGAAATTATGTTAATTATACAGAGCAAGATATTGTACAAGCGGCTAAAGTATTAACTGGGTTTAAAAACGATAAAACTAATTTTGACGCTACTGCCAATAGGCCTTTGGGTAAAAAGGTATTTGCTTATCACGATATTAGCAATAAAACATTTTCTACAGCCTTTGGAGGGAAAACAATAAATGGCGCAACAAACGCAGCCGATATGGATAGAGAACTATGGGACTTTATCAATATGGTTTTTGATCAAAACACGAGCGTTCCAAACACTACAAACCCTAATATTCAACCAACAGCTAATGCCTTTGTAAAAAAAATGTACCGATACTTTGTTAGCGATAAAATTGATGATAGGGTGGAAAGTAATATTATTAGCGTATTGGCAAACGATTTATACACAACCGACTCTAATCAAAATGTAAATTTTTTGTACATCAATGTGCTAAAAAATTTACTAAAAAGCGAACACTTTTATGAAGATGGCACATCAGCTGGTGTCAGCCCATGCAACTCGTTAATTGGTTCTAAAATTAAGTCGCCTTTAGAGCTTTTATTAACCAGCATTAATTTATTTGAAATTAGTAACGCAGGGTTAAATGATTTAGTAAATAAATACAAAGCCAATTTTAATCAATTGAATGATAAAGGCTATTTTAATCAAGATAAAACTGGAAAATATATTGATGTGAAATTCGGAACTGATAGATCTTGTCAAATTGCTGGAATTTTGGGGCCATTTTTAGATGGTGGGCCAGATACAGCTATACCAACAGGATACACCAGAATTTTTTACGCCGTAAAAGGTGATGCGCACGATAGCTTAATAACAAGAGGTGATTTAACAAAAGGTCATATAAGAAATGTTTTTCATAATAAAATGTATACACAATTTGGTGTACCACTAAAGCTTTGTGGTTTTAATTTAGAAGGGCCAGATACGGTAGAAGGTTACCGGGGTTATTATAAAGAAGAAAACTACTCTAAAAATTGGTTGGACAGTAGCAACTTTTACAATCGCTATTCTTTTGGTAGAAGTCTTTTAGATGGGTATGCGAGGTTTAAAGGAATTCATTTACAATATGAAAATGAGGCCATACAATATAAAGCCGATACCGTGGCTTGGGTAAAACGAAACATTGCAAATATTAATGAAAACATATATAGCCCAGATGTTGTAGTTAAAACGCTTTTAAAATATTTACTACCCGAAGCTCCCATATCAGGCTCCGACAGATACCACTACTTTTTTCAAATTTTTATGAGAGACATACCCAACAGGGATTGGGCAATTGCTTGGGATGAATTTATAAATGACGAAACAGATATGAGCAAACGAATGGAAGTAGAAACGCCACTCTACAACCTTTGCAAAGCCATTACTGAAAGCCATGAATTTCAAACCTTTTAAATTTAAAAACAATGAATAGAAGAATATTTTTAAAAAATAGTATATCAGCCAGTATGGCACCAGTTTTTTTAACAGGTTTTGGCAGTCAAATGTTAAATGCATCGGTGTTGCCTGCTTCCTTTTCTAATGGCAGTAATTATGAAGACCGATGCTTAGTAATATTATACTTGGCAGGCGGTAATGATATTGTAAATACCGTATTGCCTTTAGATCAATATTATTCAAATTATGCACCCCAACGATCAAATACTCAAATTGATATAAATGACTTTCGTCAACTAAACGTAAACAACCTTGGCTTACATAAAAGTTTAGGCGGTTTCGAAAATTTATTTAATAATAATCAATTAAAAATTATACAAAGGGTAGGTTACGAGCAAGTAAATCGTTCACATTTTAGTGCAGAATCTATTTTGCTAAGAGGCATTGATGGCACCGCAGATACGTCTGCTGAAAAAGAAGGTTGGATCGCTCGTTTTTTAAGAGATCGTTATCCGCAATATTCGGGCGTACCTTACAACGGTCAATTAGACCCCTTAGGTATTTGCTTTGCCAATCCAGTAAAGTTGGGCTTTCATTCGCAAGAAGAACATAATTATCATTTAAACTTAACCAACCAATACCCTGGTGAATTGTATGATACTGTTAGTGGTATTAGTGGATGCCCAATTACCGAATTTGGCAATAGTTGTGTTGATGAAATGTTACAATATGCTTCTTTAATTGAAAAATCTACGCAAGTATATTCAAACAGAATTCAGTGTCTGTTTAATTATGGAAATAGCATCATACAAGAAATACCGGTTAACGAAAATGAGCCTAAATACCCTCAAACTGATTTAGCATTACAGTTTAAAACCATTACAAGATTGCTAAATGGAGGCTCCAATACAAAAGTATTTATGGTGCAAATTGGTGGTTTTGATACGCACGTTAACCAATTAGCTACGCACAGTAGCTTATTAAAAAACGTATCTGATTCAGTTACTGCTTTTCAAAAAGAGTTAGCATTAAACAACCTTGGCGATAAAGTTTTAACCGTAGCTTTTTCAGAATTTGGGCGTAAAGTAGAAGACAATTTAGGTGGCGGAACAGACCACGGTACGCTTTCAAGCATGTTTGTGGTTGGAGATTGTTTAGATGCTTCAACAAGTGGCGTAATCGGTGCAAATTTAGATTTGGCCGATATCAACCTGCAAGGTGCGCCCAACCCCACTCAAATGGAATACGATTATAAAACCGTTTACTCAAAAATTTTAAGGCAATGGTTTGGTGCAACTGATTCGGCACTACAAAACACCTTTCCAAATACAAATACTTTTAATTCAATTAATTCTGAGGGCGATATGGATTCAATCATCGCTGGGTTTGATGATGCAATTTTGTTTACGCCTACCATGAGTTACAACCTTAATTTAAATTTAACTGTTTTATTAGAAGGTTTTGTAAATGCTGGTACTAATCAGATGAATACAAATCTTCTAAATAATGGCTTGTTACCACTAAAACAACCTTATCAATCTTCTCGCTATAGCTATTTTGGTAATGAAGAAGTTGCAGCCATTCCTCCAGATACCGTTGACTGGCTATATTTAGAAATATATGACAATACCGTATTAGATTTAGATTTATGCCCCGAACCTTTAGAGGATCCAGAAAATTCAGAACCTTTTACTAATATTTCACCTACTGCTAAAAGGGTGCTTTTTCTTAAAAAAAATGGCGCCATTATAGATTTGAATGGAGCAGAAGGAACCACCTTCAACCTATTTTCAGGCTCTTATAGTTTGTTGGTTTATCATAGATCGCATTTGGGTATTTTAGTAAAACAAGCGATAAATATTACAAATAGTGATATCAGTTTAAACTTAAATTTAACCGATAACGATAAAAATGTTGTTGGTAATAAGCAACTGAAAAATATTGGTGGAGGTGTTTATGCAATGATTGCAGGTGACGTAGATCAAAACGGTATAATCAATAATAAAGATCATAACATAATTAAACAAAATGAAAGGAATTTGACTGCCTACAACACATCTGATATTAATGGAGATGGTAATACCAACAGCTCTGATAAAAATTTATGGCGCAGCAACAAAAGTAAAATTGGTGAACCTTTAGCACATAAACTAATTAAGTAATCTTAAAAAAGCAAAATTATGAAAAAAGTAAAGTACCTATTTTTGGTGATCGCTATAGGAGTTGCCGCTTTGCTGCAGGCGCAACCTGTTGTTAAAGCAAGTTTTTATAAAAATACAACTTGTGGGCCAAACGTGTTGGCAGTAGCTGTTGTATTAAAATATGACAACCGTTCAGATGAGGTATTTAATATTGGTAGTTCGTCTATTTTTATAAATTACAATACCAATAAATTATCATTTTTAGAGTATGAAGAAGCGGCAAATTTCGATGAGCATTGTTACGATGCATCCAAAACGAACAATAGCCAAAATGGCTTTATTAATATTAGTATAGATGATGTAACGGCTAATACTCAATTTAGCGCAGGCAATAATCAGCATTTGGTGGGCTATGTATTTTTTAACCTAACCGGTGGAGAAAACATTAGTAATGGTGATGTTTATTACAATGAATATTTTACCTCGTTTAACAACCAAACTGATAATGATGGAACGGCTCAATTAAATGTGGTATTTGATAACACATTAATTATTAATACAGCTGCAATAACTTGCCCATCAGAATGTGTTGAAGATGACCCTATTTTAATAAACAATATTACACGAAGTTGGATACACGCTTGTACAGTTGATGATGGAAGGCTAACATTAGATTGGCCCGATGAGGCTTACTATAATGATTTACATATTAGTACTGATGGTGGGCAAACTTTTGTTACTTCAAATGCTGGGCAAAGTAGTTTAGAAGTGGGCGATTTACCCGCAGGAGATTACGACCTCAAAGTTAAAATTGGTGCGAATGGTTGTGTAACTACTTTAGATGATATTAATATAAGAAACCTTTCTCATCAAGTAACCCGCTCTTGGGGACATGCAACTTGTGGGCAAAGTGATGGCTGGTTACAACTAACATGGGTAAAAAAAGGGCTTTCATCAATTGATATTAGTATTGATGGTGGGCTAACTTACAAACGCGTGCCAGCAGCTGATGAGTTGTATAGAATAGAAGGCTTAACCACAGGTGATTATGATATTTGGGTAAAGTGGAGTTACGCACCTTACGCTTGCCCCACCCAATTAGATGATATTAATATTAAAGTTAAAAAACCAACTATAAAAAATTTGGATGCAGTATACTTTTGCGAAGATAAACAGATAGGGCTTAGTGTTATAGACCTTTTTGCAGATAAGTACCAATTTAAATATCGGACTTTAGAAGGTGGCGTTTGGTCTATTTGGGAAAATTCGGATACAACAAACAGCACCAAAAATATCAGGCATCTGTCTTCTTCTGTAAAAATACAATATAAAGCAAGAGTTAAGTGTGGAGGTTTGTGGTCGGCCTGGTCATCAACCAAAATCAATAGCTTTATTAGTTGCAGATTAAGTAACCGGGTTGTTGAGTTTATTAAACTGTACCCAAATCCGGCTAATAACAATGTCAAATTTACATTTATTGATTTATCATTTAATCAAAGCAAAATTATAATGTATGATCTTAGCGGTAAACAAGTAAAAGAAAAGAATATAGTTTTAAATACAAGTGATATGAGCTTAGATGTTAGCGATTTAAATAATGGTGTGTATTTACTAAAAATTATAGCAAGTGATGGAAAACAATTATTTTTAGATAAGCTAACCATAGCTCATTAACTTATATTAAATTTCATAGTGTCTAAAACTCCAATCAAAATTTTCCGATTGGAGTTTTTTTTTAAAAAAATTATTAAACCACTTATTTTAATCTTAGCCCAACACCAAATCCTCTGCTACGCCATCTGCTTCAATGCCTAGCTCCCCATCTACATCAGGTAATTTTTGATAGTGTTCATCAACAAAACCACACCAACGGCAATAGGGGTCTTTACATTCTCCGTCAAATTCGTGGTTTTGTATGCCTTGCCAAACCTGTTCTATTTGTTGTTTTACTAAAGTAATATCTTCTTTCATTATAGGCACTTTTTGTTTATGAAATTTACCAGAATCTTTATCGGGTTCAATAAAATCAAATTCGGTAGTTACAACATTCCAAGAGTTCTTATTGTCAGCATCTATTAAAATTTTATAGAACACGCCTTGCCGCCAATAGTCGCCTCCATACTCTTCTTCAAAAGTTGGGGCATCTTGTTTTTTCCATTCTTCTTTTGGTTTTGGCCGTTGAAATTTTTCTTTTCTAAACTTACCCGTTTTATAATCAACTACATTAGCAGCTTTACCTTCAAATTCAATTTTATCAATTACGCCTTTTACTGGTATGTCGCTCACAATTACATTTTGAATAACTTGTTCTATCGCCACTATTTTACTCCAATTATTTATAGAAGCTGTATAATACAAGGGCAATAAATGCTGTCCATAAGCTAACATTCGCTCATAATCTTTCTTACCAAAAGCATTTCTATAAAATTGCATTTGTTGTTCAAAAATAGAGACTAACACACTAAGCTCGGGAAAGGCATCATGCTCCTTCATTTTTTTAAAATAGGTTTCAAGCGTGCCGTGCATTACATTTCCAAAATTTAAATTGCTGTTGGTTGCTGCTGGCACTTTTAGTATATGGTTGAAATAGAAATTTTTCGGACACTTTAAATAACTGTTTAAATGCGAAACGTTGATTTTATATTTTTGTAAAGCACGGTTAATCATTTGTTTTTCAATTCTAATTAAATCGGCAGGTGGTTTTTCCATTAAAGTATGCAGCTGAAAATCGGCCAAGGCACTTGCATTTAAATCAATTTGTTTTTCAACAACATCAGGGCACATTAAAGCTTCCGAAACAAATCGGCTTCTATTTAATTCTTTATCTTTTCCATCTAATTTTGGCAAGCACATATACAATTGTTGTTTAGCGCGAGTAATGGCCACGTAAAACAAGCGTCTTTTTTCTTCTTCGTCGCTCCCCTTTTCGCCATCAATTAAATTGCCAGGCAACTTAAACTTAAAGTTGCTGGCACGTTGTTTTTCCCAAGCACTTTCTAAACATTGAATAACATAAACGGTTTCAAACTCTAAGCCTTTTGAACTATGCGCCGTGGTTAACATTACGCCATCGGGGTCGCCCGATAATTTAAAAACCGGCAACGAAATATCATTACTATCCATTTCTTCAATGCCTTCCACCAAATTATTTAAGCTAAAGTTATTGGTTCTTTCGTTTTCCTCTTTAACAAACCCAAAAAAGGTGCGCAGCTCTTCCATCATGTCAATTTTTTCGGGCGCATTAATAATGTAGTTAAGCATTCCGCTTTCGGCAATTACTTTTTCAATTAAGCTTGGTAGCGTTACATTTTTACTTTCCCTAATCCAATTTTCAATAAACGTACTCAATTTTCTTACTTGCTCATATTGCTCTGTTTTACCAACATTAAATATATCTGGTTGCTCGCTTACTTTATAGTTAGCAATTACATTTCGCCATTTTGCATTTTTATTATTTCTTCTAAAATTACGTAATTCAAAAGCCATATTAGCTACGGTTAGTGGGTGAATGCCAAACCATTTGTAGTGCATTATATTAAACAATAAATCTTCCCGGCTATGCGATGTTTTGCCTTCTTCTGTAAGGTAATGTAATATGGTGATGATGTTTTTTATAAAGGTAGATTGTAATACATTTTGCCTTACTTTTACCTGATAAGGAATTTGTTTTAAATCAAAATATCTAATAATATCATCTGCAAATTTATGCTTCGGATAGATTACCGCAATTTCATTTAAGGTTTTGCCTGCCTTATAAGCCGCTTCAATTTCGGTTGCTATGTGGTAGGCTTGTTGCGCTTCGTTTATATACACTCGTACTTCTGGGCCAACATTATTTTTTACTTCTGCTGCGTTTAATTTTTTGGTAAGATGCGTTATTTCATTTACCAATCGTTCACTATTATGGGTAATTAATTGGTCTGCTGTATTTAATATTGGTTGACTGCTGCGGTAATTATCAATTAGTTCAATTACTTTTAAATGCGCTTGGTACTTTTTATTAAAGGCCGTAATGTTAGCCACATTTGCACCTTGAAAACGATAAATAGATTGATCGTCATCACCTACAACAAAAACATTTGGTGCATCCCAATAATCTAATAAACAATATAACAATTGGTTTTGCGAACCATTGGTATCTTGGTACTCATCTACTAAAACGTAATGATATTGCTCTTGATAATCTAACAGTAAATCTTTGTATTCCTCATCTTGAAACTTATTTAGCACCCAAGCAATCATATCATTAAAATCGTAGCGGCCCATTGCCTGCATTTTTTGCTGGTAAGTCTCATATTCCATTGCTGCCGATTTTAGCAGTCGCATTGGTTTGGCTACATCTTTTTCAAAAGTAGCTTCTTTAAAATCTCCTTTTACAAAGTTGCCTTGTTTTCTTTTATAAATATAGGCATCACTTTCTTTCTCGGTTTTTACCCAATCATCAATTTTGCTACACAACCAATCTGGCGACCAACGTTCTTTTTTCATCGTATCAAACAACCACTTTAGTTTTTTACGATCGTAGCGGTTATCACCTTTCCATTTTTTCATTGGGTGGCCCGCCGGAAAACTTTGTATTAAAGCTTCTAACAATTTCATTTCTTCTAATTCAGAAATTGGCTCTAACGCACCTTTTGCAAATAAGTAAGGATGCGCCTTTATTACATTGTTACAAAAAGTATGAAAAGTAGAGATTTCAATTTTATAAGCTTCTGGCCCAATAAAATCTATTAAGCGTTTGCGCATAGCAATTGTACCTGCCTCTGTAAAAGTAAGGGCCAAAATATTTGAAGGGCCGGTATCAGTATTTTGTAAAATAGTACCAATACGAGCAGCTAATATTTGGGTTTTACCCGTACCTGGGCCTGCCACTACTAATACTGGGCCTTCAATATTATTAACCGCTTCTTTTTGCTTAGCATTAAGCTGGTTAACTGCTTTGTTAAATGATGGATTAAACTTCATTAAATAAAAGAGTTGAAATATTTATACAAAAGGTGAAAATAGCGGACTATACCGTTAAAAACAAATAGATTTATTAACAAATTATTTATGGTAAGATTTAGTAATGATATAGACAAATGACTAAATTTAGCTAAATTTAGTCAGTCTAATGACTAAATTTAGCTAAATATGGTTTTATCAGTGACTAAATTAGCATAAATATAGTATCTTAGCTGACTAAATTAATGTAAATTTAGTCAATGCAATGACCAAATTAATAAAAAGAACAGCAGAAGCGCTTATTTTAAAGAACTTTGTACCAAATAAAGTAATCGTATTAATAGGTCCAAGAAGAGTAGGTAAAACAATATTGATTAAGCAATTAATTGCACAATTAAAAGAACCTTATTTATTACTTAATGGAGAAGATGCAGATGTTAGAAAAAAATTAGCAAATAGAAGTGTGCAGCATTACTTAAGTCTTTTAGGCACAAAAAGATTATTGATAATAGACGAAGCACAAAAAATACCTAACATTGGAGAAATACTAAAGTTAATGATAGATGAAATTGAAGGATTGAAAATTTTAGTAACTGGTTCATCTGCTTTTGACATAAACATATATACTGGCGAACCTCTAACCGGAAGAAAAAAGACGTTTAACTTGTTTGCTTTATCAGAAATTGAATTTGACCAAGTGGAAGATGGCATACAAAAAACAACCAACTTAAAGCAACGGCTGGTTTTTGGCAACTATCCTGAGTTATTGCATTTAAAAGATGTGGAAGACAAAACTGAATATTTGCAAGACTTGGTAAACTCTTACTTATTAAAAGATATTTTAGAATTTGAAAACATTAAAAACTCTGACAAAATTTTTGACTTACTACGTCTAATTGCTTTTCAAGTGGGAGGCGAAGTTTCTAATACCGAAATTGGTCAAAAGTTAGCAATGAGTAAAAATACTGTTGAAAGATATTTAGATTTGTTGAGTAAAGTGTTTATACTTCACCCCGTTAGTGCTTTTAGAAGAAATTTGAGAAAGGAAATAGTTAAAGCTAAAAAATGGTACTTTTATGATAATGGTTTACGCAATATTTTAGTTGGAAATATGAACCCAGTTGAATTAAGAAATGACATTGGCGCATTGTGGGAAAACTATATTATTAGTGAGCGTATCAAACATCAAAAATACAAACGAATGTTGGTGTACAATTATTTTTGGAGAACTTACGATCAACAAGAAATTGATTGGGTAGAAGACAGGGGAGGCATTTTACACACTTACGAGTTTAAATGGAGCGGTAAAAGAAAAGCGAAACAACCAATAGCTTGGCAAAAAGCTTATAACAATACTACGTTTAAAGTAATAAATAGTGATAATTATTTGAATTGGATAAGATAACTTTGCGCAATAAATAATCAAAATGAAAATCCATAACAAAAGCTTTCAACTAAAAACATTAAAAGGCGAAAGAAGTTTTTTAACCGACATTTGCTTAAATGAAAGTAGTGGCAAACAACCCGTAGTAATTTATGTACACGGTTTTAAGGGCTTTAAAGATTTTGGAGCAACCAACTTAGTAGCGCAGCACTTTGCCCAACAGCAAATAGCTTTTATAAAATTTAATTTTGCTTACAACGGCACTACAGTAGAACAACCAACCGATTTTGCTAACTTAGCTGCTTTTGGTGAAAACAACTTTTGCAAAGAGTTAGATGATTTAGAAGTGGTACTTGATTGGGTTTTTGATACCAACAATGCTTATGCGGAATATTTTGATTTAACCAATGTAAACTTAATTGGTCATAGCAGAGGCGGCGGAATTGTGCTGTTAAAAACCGCCGAAGATGATAGAATTAATAAAATTTGTACTTGGGCCAGCGTAGCCAATTATAGCGAAAAGTGGGATGAACAAATGCTGCAGCAATGGAAAGAAATGGGTAAAGTTTATGTGATGAATGGAAGAACGAAACAACAAATGCCATTAAATTATCAGTTGGCAGAAAACTATTTTAGTAATTTAAACCGTTTAGAAATACCTGTGTTAGCAAAAAAAATACAACAGCCTGTTTTAATTATTCATGGTACAGCAGATAGTTCGGTACCATTTAGCTGTGCAGAACAATTAAACAGTTGGCTGCCCAATGCAACATTGTATGCGGTAGAAAATGCTAATCATACCTTTGGTATGCAGCACCCGTGGGAAACTAATGAACTGCCAAACGATCTTTTAAAAATAACTGAACGAACCATTTCATTCTTTAAACCGTCTTAAACTAAGCATCTTAAAAAAAATAACATGAACAATACTTATTTTATATTTGGACTATTACTAACTGCTTTAGTTTGGGCAGGTTGCCAATCGGAAGAAGGCGATAACAGCATCAACATTTTTACTATTGAAGATGATAAAATGCTTGGCCAACAGTTAGCAGAAGAAATTGCGGCTGACAAAGAAACCTATCTTATTTTAGATGAAAACGAGTATAAAGATGCTTATGATCATCTATACCGAATTAGAGATGAGATTTTAGCCAGCAATGACATTATTTATAAAGATGAATTTGAATGGGAAACAAAAATAATTTATAATGATACGGTGTTAAACGCTTTTGCTGGCCCAGCAGGTTACATTTACGTTTACACGGGTTTAATAAAATTTTTGGATGACGAAACCGATTTTGCAGGAGTGTTGGCACACGAAATTGCTCATGCCGACCGTAGACACGTTACCGATAACTTAACCACTAATTATGGCCTTGCCCTTGTATTAAGTTTAATTTTTGGAGAAGACGAAAGTACCTTATCCGAAATTGCATCTGGTTTAGCAGGCTTAAAATTTTCAAGAAATAAAGAAAAAGAGGCTGACGATTTTTCGGTAAACTACTTATGTAATAGCGAATGGCACGCCAATGGGGCAAGTGGTTTTTTCGAAAAACTAATTGAAGAGGGACAAACTGGGGGTACACCTGCTTTTTTAAGCACGCACCCCGATCCTGGTAATAGAGTTATTGATATTAACTTAAAGGCAGAAGAGTTAATGTGTGCCGAAGGTGGTGATTTTGTTAGTAGATATCAACAGTTTAAAAACAGTTTACCTTAATTTTCAAAATTATAAGGATAATGATTTATCCTAATTTTCCAACCTTCATTGGTTTTATCAAGTAAATACAGTTGCGTATTGCTTTCATTGTAATAATCAATATTTTCGTTTTTACTGTGCCATTTTAAGTACCAACATTCTTTTGTTTTAATTCTTACTGCTGTAGCTGCTCTTTTTAATACTTCTACTTCTAAAATTTCTTGATAAGATGGATTTTTATCATCTTTCAACGTAATGCCTTTTGCAGCTAATTTGTTAACTACTTTGTATATTTGATTGTATGCAGGAGCATTATTTATATAATACGGTAGCAAACCATCAAAATTAATTTGAGGCATATTTTTGTACACTTCAAATTCAGCAATATTAGCATTTATAATTAATTGCTTAAAATCAATATTTAAATCATTTTCAATAGCGAAACTATATTCTCCAAAACTCTCGTACCCTAAACATACAGCAAGTTTATTTAGCGTATTCAATCTTCTTTTGTCAATTGGGTTGGGCAGTTTATAACCATATTTAAAAATACGTTCTAAAGTACTACTTGAAATGTAATTATCAATCTGCTCATCTTTATTATTTATAACAATACTGCGACTACCTAATTGTTTAGAATATATTTTTGCAGCTTTTACAAAATTACTTCTTGTCCAAAGTTTAATAGCAGGTGGAAAGTTAAAATGTTGTAATAAATCGCTTAACAAAGCTTGCTTTAATTGTTTAAATGCGGTTTTACTGTTCTTCATTAAAATACTACTTCTATGTGTTTATCAATATGAACAATTTATGAACAGGTTGAAATTATAAAATTGAGGGGAAACACTTATATTTGTAATAAGAAAAAAGTTACTATACGTAATCCTGGCCGGAATTTATATTCCGGCTTTTTATTTAAAAAGTAAAACTCATTCCCACACTTGGTAAAATTGGTAGTTGATCTATCCGTTCATTTTTAACCCTATCAAAATAAAAAATATTATCCCGATCGTAAACATTGGTTACACTTGCTACCACCTCTAATTTTGAATTTTTGCTAAATGTAAAATTCTTTTTTAAACTTGCATCTAATCGATGATAATCAGGCAACCGCCCTGTATTAATATTTTCATCATAAATAATACCCAACGCTCCGTTTTGGCTAATAACGTCAGTAAAAATACCATCATCTAAAGTCAACAACTCATAAAAACCCTGTGTTTTGGTAAACGGAAAACCAGATCCATAATTCCATCTAACGCTTGCTTCCCAGTCTAATTTGCTGCCCAATTGGTAAGCTGTTGTAAAGTTAAAATTATGTCGTCTATCGTAATGTGGTGCATAGTTAACTGCCGTTTCGGGTGTAGGGGTTATACCATCAAACCTATTGGTAAATGCCAACGAATAAACGCCCCAAATAAACAAACGTTTGTAATCGTATTTTGCTAAAAAATCTATTCCATAAGCATTACCTTCTTCTAAAACATAATCGGGTTCATCGTCAAATTGCTTATCTCTATTTAAGTTAATTAGTTGATTAAATTTTTTATAATAACCTTCAATGTTTATGTTCAATTCGCGGGTTACATCAATTTCTAAGCCAGCCACAAAGTGAGTAGCTTTTTGTATATTGTTACGTGCTTCTTTGCCATTTGGTTTAATTAAATCACTCTCTGGCCCGCTTAAAAAACCAGTAAATAAGTTAACTACATCTCTGTCGCTTTTAGTACTAATAAAGTTTTGGGTATAAATACCTGCTGCAGCCTTAAATCTCAATCTGTTATTAATATTATATTTTATACCAATACGAGGTTCAGGTTCAACGGTAGAAAGCGAAGGGTAAAAACTAACTCTAAAACTTGGTTCGTAAACCAACTTCTCGCCTATGTTGCCTCTAAATTTAAAATAAGCACTCATTTCTGTAGTGTTATTTTTTTGATCAATATTGGTTTCAAATAAATTTCTGAACTTAAAATTGGTACTAAAGCCACCAATATTAATACCGTATTTTATTTTTTGATTGTTGTTTAAAAAGTAAGTAAAATTCATCGCCGCATCAAAACCGCCTATTTCGCTAACTCTTGGTCTGGTATCATTTGCTTCTAACAAACTTATATCGTATTGCGAATAAGCAATGCTACCATCAATTAAAGTTTTAGATTGGCCAGGCACTAAAACAAAGTTTCCTCCAAGCCCAAAAGCATCCCACCCAAAGGTAGATTGGCCAACAAATGCTACATCATCTGTAAAATTGTAACCATAAAAATTAGCCTTGGTTCCGTTTGCCGAATTCATAGATAGTTTACCATAAACATCTAAAAAGCTGTAAGGCAAACCTTCATCGGCAATATAATTATACAATAGCTTCGACGATTCGTTTAAGTAACTATATTTTGAGGTAATTAAATAAGAAATGCTGCCACCTTGATTTTCATCTAATTTTTTTATTGGGCCTTCAACAATTACTTTTGATAAAAAAGGACTTACACTTACTTTTCCTGCTGTCCTTTTCTTGTTGCCATCCTTGGTTTTAATATCAATTACCGCCGAAATTCGGCCACCATATTCGGCATCAAAACCACCAGTTAATACATCAACATTGCGTATTAAATCAGTTTCAAAAACAGAAAAGAAACCAATAGAATGAAAAGGGTTGTACACCGTAATACCATCTAACAAAACCTTAGTTTGTATAGCCGATCCACCACGCACATAAAGCTGTCCGCCTTGGTCGCCACTAAAAATAATGCCCGGCACAATTTGCAAATATTGCACCAAATCGGCCGAACCACCAATAGTTGGTATTTTGTTCAACAACTTAGGGGTAATTTTTATAACCGAAGTTTTTACCTCCGTTTTAGCTTCCGCTTTTTCAGCAGAAATTTCAATAACACCTAAGGTAGTGCTTTGTGGTTTTAAATATAAATTCTGATTAACAATTCCATCTTCCCTAACCGAAATTTCGGCCTTTGCCGTATCGTAACCAATGTAAGTGCTTAACAAAGTGTAATCGCCTGCCGCTACTTTATTTATAGAAAAAAAACCATTAATATCTGTAGAACCGCCAATGGTAGTACCTTGTAAATAAACATTGCCAAACAATATTGGTTCGCCATTATCGCTATCATACACAAAACCCCTAATGGTACCGTTTTGAGCATTTGCCAAAGCAATTAAGGCAACAATAAAAAAGCAAGTAGTAAATATTTGTTTCATTAATAAAATTAAGCTGTAGCCAATTAACCTAAATATTTAGTAAGATTTTTTTTTGGAGCGAAAGTTCACAACTCACAAAAACTGCACTCCCGCCTTACACTCCAAGTCCTCGCCTGTAAAAACAGGCTGTGGGCTTTCCGCTACAGTCGGGGCTATTTCAAAAACTTTGGTCAGCTGTAAAAAAGCTTCTTTTCCATCTTACAAAAATTATTAGTTTAATAAGCTATTAAATTATGTGGCAAATATACACATACATTTTTGTCCTAAGGCGTAAAAATGTAATTCTATATTAAAATGTTAATCTTCAGCAAATATATTGATAAATTGCATTAATAATTTTGCTTAATACTAATATTAAAATATGGAATCGCTATCTGTAAATTACCTCACCAATAATAAAGGATAGAAAACAGCTGTAGTTATAAATATTGATGATTGGCTTAAACTTTAATAAAATTATAAAAAACTAACTCAACAAGAAGAATTTAAACAACAATTACAGGGTGCATTTGAAAAAGTGGAACATTACAAAAACTGCAAAAAAGATTTAACTACACTACAAAACTTTCGGCAAAATGCATGTTAAAATACTCATTTCGGTTGAGTTTACAAGAAATTATAGAAAAATAAAAGGCATAAACAATTTGACCACAAGTTATTCATTAGTCAAATAATCCTTATTTTTGCAATTGATATTTTATATGAATACAAATACCAAAAACGTAAAAGATTTTTTTGATGGCTACGCTGGCGATTTTGATGCCATTTATGGCCATACTGACAAACGCAATACTTTTGGCCGTTGGGTAGATAAAAACTTTAGGCAAGTAATGTTTAAACGTTTTGAAGAAACCTTAGCTAATACTAGCAACAATAATATTAACTCGATATTAGATGTGGGCTGCGGCCCTGGCCGTTATTTAGTGGAGTTTTTAAAACAAAGCAAAGCAGTTACTGGTTTAGATATGGCACCAGGTATGATTGACATTGCCAAAAACATCACTTCAAAAATTGAACATAATGGTTCAATCGATTACATAGTTGGTGATTATCTACAACATCAGTTTAGTAAACAATTTGATGCGGCTTGCTTAATGGGTTTTTTCGATTATATTGAACAACCAGCCAATGTTTTTAATAAATTAAAGCAAGATGTTAGGAAAGAAATTTATGCCTCTTTTCCAAAAAGTGGTGGGCCTTTGGCTTGGCAACGACAAGTGCGGTATAAGTTAAGAAATTGCCCCTTGTATTTATACAGCAAAAAAGATGTTGAAGAAATTATGCAACAATGTAACCTCAACAATTACCACATAAAAGATTTTGGCAGAGGTTTGTTTTTAAAGATCAATTTATAGGTGTTTTATGCCAACCAAATTAAAAATAAAAGCAGGCAACATAAACCACTTAACAGATGCACGTTACTTTGCAGCTTACGGTATTAATTGGATGGGTTTTAATTTTAAAGTAAATGACCCCAACAAAATTGATATTGAAACTGCAAAAACTATTATGGATTGGATTGAAGGGCCACAAATTATTGCTGAGTTTGATGCCTTAGATTTAGATTACATTTTTCAAATTTGTAGTCAATTACAAATTAATAACATTCAATTGCCAATTGAATATTTTATCAACGAGCTAAATGATTACGAAGTGTTATGGAAAGGTACCGTTCAGCAATTTAGTGAAATGGAAACTATTCCCGATCAGTTATTGGTTACCGATGTTACTAACATTAACCTGCTACAACCCATCTTACAAAAAAATAAAAATACCATAATACGCTTAACCGAAAACTTAGCACAAAGCAAAAGCATCTTACAAAATACACTTTTAAAAGCAATAGAAATTTGCGGTAGCAGCGAAGATGCAATTGGTTTAAAAGCTTATGACTCCATTAACGATTTGTTCGACTTTTTAGAAGAAACAGAACGAATTTAAATCTCCATTTCAGTAGTTTTAGTTATCAATCTAAAACACCCAAACACCCAAACACCCAAAACACGCTAAAACGCCCCAAACAATCTTAAAATAATTACCACTACAATTATAATCAACAAGCGGTAGGCCCAAACATCGGCATGTTTATATTTTGAAGCAAATTCGGCAGCAAGGTAACCGCCAGCAACTTGGCCAATAGCCAAAATGCCACCAACTTGCCAATTAACTAAACCTTTAAAATGAAAAATAGTTAACACCGCAACGGAGTATAACAAAACACAAAAGCTCTTTAAAGCGTTGCTGTCAATAATACTTTTGCGGGCAATTAAAACGGTAACTATCAAAAAGAAAACACCCATACCCATTTGAATAAAACCGCCATAAAAACCTAATGCTAAATACAAGGGTAGGGCCAACCATATTGGTATTTTATAGTTTACGTCCGTTTGTATTAACCAACGCTTCGGGCGTACTAAAACTACTACAAAAATAACGATCATTACATATTTAAAAATGGCCATAAATTGCTCGTTAGAAACTTGGGTAGCTACCCAAACCCCAACAATAGCACCTATAAAAACAGTAACCAACAACAGGCGGTTTTCTTTAATATTTAACTTGCCATTTTTGTAAAACAAAAAAGAACTAACTGCACCTTGGCCTACTATGCCAATTCGGTTACTACCATTTGCCATATTGCCGGGCAAACCCATTACTTCTGTTAAAACCGATAGCGTAATGGCCGAACCACTACCTGCTAAGGTATTAATAATACCAGCAAATAAACCACCTGCAATGGCAATTGCATATTGATACCAAGCTAAGTCCAAAATCTATTTTACTTTTCTGTAAATTAAGTTTATTTATTTAGATTTTTCACTTTATACAAGTAGTTTTGCAAAAAATTAATGTTCGGTAAATTTACATGTTAGGCCAACAAAATATAAAGGGTACAACCATTAACGAGTTAAACATTGCTGGTAAACCATTTGATATTGCGAAGCTAAAATTTGATGTTTATACCGAATTAGCCCATGTACCTCAGTTGGTATGGAACAGCCTTGCAGCTGACAAAAATGCCTTACATACCAGTTATTTAAGCGTATTAGAAACCGTTGATTTAAAAGATATTCAAAATATTTATGTTATTTATAAATACAACGAAGAAGCCATAGGCATCACTTTTTTTCAAAAATTATTTTTTACTGGTGCTGCTTTAACTCCTTATTTACCGCAGCCCAATAATTTTATTCGCAAGCAGTTTTTTAATTTTGTGGCCAAAATAACTGCGGTAATTAAAGGTTATATTTTAGTAGCTGGCAACTTGTTACTAACCGGCGATGGTGGTTTTAATTTTAATCAAAACTTTAGTCCACAAATAGTAAGTAACTTATTAAAAGCGGCGGGCGATTATATTATTGCTACTGCCAAAACGCATAAAATTCAGTTATCAATTTTAACCGATTTTACAGCAGTATATGCTGATGAAGCGGTTAGTAAAACGTTGTGCAAAGCCTGCAGCTACAATATGTTTGAAGCCGACCCTAATTTAGTATTAGACATTAGCCGGTGGACCAGTTTTGAAGGCTACAAACAAGCTTTAACTTCAAAATACAGGGTACGACTTAAAAAAGTTTTAAAAGAAAGTAGCAACTTAGAAAGGTTTGAAATTAACTTAGCTAATTTTGAAACACACAGCAACACCATAAATATTTTATACCAAAATGTAATGGACAGAATACCGTTTAAAATGGCGGTAGTAAATGCCGATTACTTTAAGTTATTATTGCAAGGGCTTAATGGTAAATTTAAAATTTACGGCTATCTGTTAAACAGTAAATTAGTAGGTTTTATTACCGCCTTTACCGAAAACGAATTATACGAAGTTCATTTAATAGGCTTAGATTATAGCATTAGTAGCAGCAACCGATTATACAATAGAATTTTGTATGATATGATTGAGTTAGGCATTGAAGGTAACTTTAAAACCATTAGCTTTGGCCGTACCGCAAACGAAATAAAAAGCACCATAGGTGCCGTGCCCGAACGGATGATCTGCTATATGAAACACCGCAATTTTTTGCTCAATCAATTTACCGGTTTAGTGCTAAAAGTATTTAAACCCCAACCCTGGCAACAGCGGCATCCGTTTAAAAACAATGTAGCCTAAAATTATATTTTTTATTAGAAGCGAAACCGATTACTCGCATAAATTAAGTCCCAGCCATCCGCTAAATCTTTTTGTTCCGCTTCACTTCACAAAAAGGATACCGCTACTGTCTGGGCTAAAATGGAAACACCACATCACCGAATCAACTTTACCCAAATTATCGCAAACATTTAATAAGCCTCTTTTAATAATTGAATTTCTTGGTAAAGCATTTATCTTTACCCCATTATCAATTAATATGAAATATACAATTTACTTATTTTTAATATTTGCAGCACTTACTTCCTGCAATTCTACCGATACTAAAACATCATCAAACAAAAAAAAAGAAACAACAAAAACAAAGGGAGCAGCCTTGCCGTTTTTAGAAGATGTTACTTTACTTAAAATTTATGACGAGTGCGAAGGTATTGATATTACTTATTACGATTACCCGGTAAGTATGTCATCTAATGCCGAAAATACCAAAAGTTTTATTGCTATGATTTCTCAAGAGGTGATGTATAGCGATCAATTAATGAAAAAACCAACCGGCATTATGAACTTCAATATTAATGGAGATATTTTTATTGATGCTGAATTTTACTTAAACATAAAAAACAGAAGCGGCTACTTTAAATTTATAAGAGGTAAAGAAAGCTACTACCACCCCATTAAAGAAAATGGCATTAGCGTATTTATGCAACCAATTGATATGGTTAAGCAAAAAACGCAATAAGTGGGTGTTTTTTAGTTGTGTAATGTTACTCCATTACCAAAAATTTCAAAGTCAGTTCTTGCTCACCTTGGTAAACTTTGGCAAAATGTAAGCCCTTATTAAAGTGGCTTAAATCTATTTTTTGAGTTGTTGATTTGCTTAATAATTGCTGCACTAATTTACCTGTAGCATCATAAAAATTGATATTACTATTTGGTAACAAGCCATCAAAATAAATAAACGATTTTGCTGGGTTAGGGTACATTTTTATAGCAGCAGAATTTTCGATTACTGAACTTACCAAATCTAAAAATAAATACAAGTTGGCTGTATCGCAGGCATTTAAGGTATCGCAAACTACATAGGTTAATGTATCGTTATTGTAAGGCAGGTAACCGCTTCCTGCTATAAAGTTAATGGTATTATCGCTAATGGTGGCCTTACCTAAACTGGGCAGTCTTATAATATTTGTAATAGTTAGTTTATCGCCTTCAGTATCAACATCGTTAGCTAAAACATCAATACTTACAAAACCGAAAGTACCAATGGTATCAACATCGTTATTAGCTATTGGTGCTACATTTTGTACTGCTGGGCTTCCTCCATTTTTAACTATTTTCAAATCATCAATATAAATGCCATCTTTCGAACTCCAATAGTCATATACCATATCAAAGCCTATTTTTATTTCTTTGCCTAAAAAATTAGCCAAATTCATTTCTTCTAAAACCCATCCTACCTTAAAGCCATCGTAAATTGGCTCGTCTTCTAATTGCTCGCCATTACCAACGCCAGTATGTTTACCCAATAAAGTTATTTTCTCATCAGGATTGTCTTTTGTTTCAACATATACCCGAGCGTAGTCATATCTCGCTTCAATATTCCAAATAGTTCTAAACTGTAATATGGCCGCTTCAGCACCTCTTAAATCTATATAATCCACAGTTTCGGTACTTAAATTGGTATTACTTAAAGCATCAATTGGGGTATTCGGTGAATCTGTAAAAACACCTGGTATGGCTTCATCTTCGCCACTTAGTCCCCAATCGCCGGTCCAATTATCTGTGTTTTCAAAGCTATCTTCAAAAGCAATAACTGGCTCGGGTAAGTATATTTTTTTAAAGTAAAAGTTTTCTGTTGCAGTTCCATAATCAACCACAAATTCAATTTCAATTTCGTCGCCTGCTACAAGCGTGTCTGTTAAGGTGTAATTAATTGAATCTAATCGTTCTTCCAATAAAGCTAGTTCACTTGAGGCTACCGAATTAGCTGTTGTTATGCTTTTATTTGGCGATTGAATATTGATGGTATAAGCACCACTTTGCATACCTAACCGCTTTAAGCTAAACTTTAAGTAGCCCGTTTTATCTGTTACATACAGTTCATTTTCGTCTTCTACTTTTATGTAATTCAATATCATTTTAGCAGCAGATAAGTTTTGCCACATATTATCTTTACAAATAGGTATAATTTCATCTTTTGGCGAATAAAAGCCCCACTCGGGGTTTCCTGATTCTGGTGTAAAGGCAAAAATTTTGTTTTTAGTAATGGTGTCACCATACATCCAGTCATCACTATCACCATTTACAATGTAGTTAACCGTTTGGTCGCCAGTACCGTGGGTGTAATTATTGTATTGGGTAAATATTTCTGCATAATTAACATATTGGGCAGAATCAGGCGTAAACAAACCATAATCGAAACCCCAAGGGTAAATTAACAAATTGCCAATAGTATGGCAGTTAAGGGCAATTTTAAAATCGTGAGCTTCACAAAATGCTTTAATAATTTGTAATTCAGGTTCCGAAAATTCTTCTGTGCCTCTATATATTTGCGAGCCTCCATCTGGCGAACTACCTACATCATCATAAGCAAAACTAAAACCATAGTTTCTATTTAAATCAACGCCTTCTGTACCATCTTCATTTACCCGTCTGTTTTTACGCCAAGAGCCGCCACCGTCGGGTGCATAACTGTAGTTATGTAAATAGCCATCTACATTAATACAGGGCATAAAATATAGTTCTAAATTATCTACCAATCTTTTAACAGTTGCATCTGTCTCATAATTTTCTAACAAATACCACATATAAAAAATTAAATGCGCCATACTGCCCGGTTCTCTTGCATGGTGAATAGCATTGTAAAAAATTTCATCTTCTTCTTCGTCTACTGCCGCATTGTCCGATATTTTTACAAAATATACCTCCCTGCCTTCAATAGTTTTAAGGCTATCGTGCGCACTAACTCTTTTTGTAATTAGGTTTGGATATTTGGCATGCATACTATCTAAATTAGCCAACATTTCATTGTAGGTAAAAAAACCACCATAACTACCAAGCTCAAAATTTTCTGGCACTTCAAATACTGGTTCGTTATAATTATATACTTTTTCTTTGTGTTTCTTTTTGTAAGATCGGTTGCGCTCCAAATAATATTGGCCCATATCTTCTATTAAAATTTCGTAGCGTAAACCCATCTTTTCAACAGTTAAAATCTCTGTTTCCGAAAATTCATTTATTAAATAATAACCTGGCCTAAGCTCTCCGTGGTCTACACATAAACCAGCTTTTGCCATTTGCTTTAATTCCATATTATCGGCATATACTTTTACTTTATGATACAAGGGCACTTGCGCCACAATTGATGGTAGGGTAAAAGTAAATACTAAAAAAAATAAAATAATCCTCATACAGCTAATTTAAAATACTACAAAAAAATAAAATTACGGTTATTTATTTTAAAGTGAAGCACTTTTAGTAAGTTAAATTTTATACAAACACAGCTGCATTACCTTATAAAACCTATCTTTGAAAATGATATGAGATTGGAAAACATATTTTACTTAACAATTGTTTTTGTTTTAGTAATTTTTAGTGGTTGCTTTAAACAAGATGCTACAGGTTTTGATGGTTTTGGAAAAATGCCCATTTATAAAGCTATTGAAGAATTGGACGATATCACCAATCTTGAACCTCAAATTAATCAACAATCTGGTCCAATATTTTTGTTAGATAGTCTATTTTTTATGACAGAGTTTAAAAAAGGGATTCACGTTTACGATATAGGAGATTCAACTCAAATTCGTAATTTAACTTTTATACAAATACCAGCGGTAACCGATTTTACTATTGAAGGCCATTATTTATATGCCGATAGTTGGCGCGATTTAGTAACGATTAACATTGCTGATTTATATAACATAAAATTATTAAGTAGACAAACCGATGTTTTTGAACCATTGTTGTACCCAGCATTGTACAATGGCTTTTTTGAATGTGTTGATTTAAATAGAGGCGCTGTTGTTGGTTGGGAAGATGTACTTTTAGAAAATGTAAAATGCCAATCAATTAATTAATAAATTTTTAATATGAAAAATATATTATACTCCACCATAATAGCTACCATTTGCATTTTGGCGGCCTGTTCATTAAACGATGAATTTGATGCACCAAACAGCGATGGTAAATCTGGTTCAATAACAAAGTTTACCATACACAACAACTATATGTATGCCCTTAACCCCAACGAGGTACAAACTTACAGTTTAGAAAACCCAGATGAGCCAGAGTTGGTACATACCATTGAAACAGATTATGGCTTAGAAACCATTATTGTTTACGACAACACAGTTTATGTAGGCTCCAGAAATTCCTTATATATTTTAGATATTAGTGCACCTTATCAGCCCGAAATTTTATCAGAATCGAACAGAGTAGAACTTGGCTTTTTTAGCGGCTGCGATCCAGTAGTTGTAAAAGATAATTACGCATATTCTACCATAAAAATTATTGATAATATTTGCGGTACATTTAATGCACGAAGCCTGTTGTTGGTGTATGATGTGAGTGATAAAAGTAATCCAAAAATTGTTAGTGAGTTCCTTTTAGATCAACCAAATGGCTTGGCCTATATTGGCAACCACCTAGTGGTTTGTGATGAAGGAAGCGATCAATTGGTAATTTTTGACATTACCGACCCGCTTAATGTGCAGCAACTTTTTGATAACAACATCAACATTACCGATCCGGTTGATTTAATTATTCACGATTCTAAAATGATCGTATCAACTAAAACCAGTTTTAATATCTACAACATCAATTCAATAACCGATATTAGTCAAACAGGCATCATACCAAAATAAATGAAACATATTTTTTTGTTATTGTACCTAATGCCTTGCTTAGTTTTAGCTCAATCAACCGATGCTACAAGTGAGGTTAAAAAGCCTCAAATAAATTTAAAGTTAGATGTAAATGGTTTATTAAATCCCTTTTATAAATCAAGCGGTGTTGCTGTTGACTATTTTTTAAACGATAAAGTATTTTTGCAGGCAGAAGTTGGTTATTATTTTCATTCCATACAGTTGTCTAATCAAAAAGGAGAGCAGTACCGAGGTTTAAAAACTCAGTTGGGAGTAAATTATATTTTTGATTGGAGAAAAAAAGATTTCTCTTACGTAGGAGTTTTATTCAACAATAGATTTATCAAAAACAATCAGTATAAAGAAAATTTAATACAAGATCAATTTATAGAAACAAAGTTAACCGAAAGAAAAGTAACCTCTGTTGGTGCAAACATAGTTTATGGCAATCAATGGTATGTAGGCAAAGCCAAAAACGTTTTTATAGAATGGTATTTGGGCATAGGTGCAAAGCTAAATTGGGTTAAAAATACTGAAGTCACTAATTGTGTTTTTTGCAATAGAAGACTTTTTATTGATTTAGAATTAAATGAAGGCATTGGTTTTACCGCCGATGGTTATCTGTTTGGTTTAAATATTGGGTTTACCTTAAAATAGCTAAAAAGTATGCATATTTTTGAGGCAAATAATAACTACAAGATCATCATATAAAAATTATTGAAATAATTAGCAGAAAGATTTTAGAAGCGAAAGGGCCATCCCTCGCAAAAATTTCGGTCTCGCCATCCGTTCAAATACCATTTTGCCAACGCTTCAAAAGCCCCACAAAAAATGGTATAACCACTACTGTCGAGGCTAATTTTGCAGCTTTGCCCTACCGTATTAACCGTTTTAACAATCGCATCTTTAAAAGCAATATCTTCAACACATTAATAACCTTCAGCTTTCGCGGCCCTACCATATAATAATTACCATTAACATTGCGTTTAAAATAAAATATCTTACCTTTACAGGCTTATGAAAATACAAGTATTTTCAGTTTTTATCATTTGTTTTCTAATCAGCTTAAGTGCTTGCAATTCATATAATAAAGTATTAAAAAGTACTGATTACGACTTCAAATTACAAAAAGCTAAAGAATATTATAATGATGCGCAGTATAGCAAAGCTGCTCCATTGTTTGAAGAATTGATTGGTGTTTACAAAGGCACCAAAAGTTTAGAAAAAATTTATTATTTCTACGCATATTCTTTATACGCACAACGCAATTATTTATTGGCCGAATTTTATTTTAAAAACTTCCACGAATTTTACCCCAAAAGCATTAATGCAGAAGACGCTTTATACATGGTAGCCTATTGTAATTACGAGCTTTCACCAAAAGACAATTTAGACCAAGCCTATACCAACAAAGCAATTGAGTTATTTCAAGTATTTATAAATACATATCCTGAAAGTGGAATGGTAAAAAATGCCAATAATGCTATTGATGAGCTAAGAAACAAAATGGAAATAAAGGCTTTTGGTAACGCTAAACTGTACTTTGATTTACAGCAATACAAAGCAGCATCAGTTTCCTTTGAAAATTTATTAAAAGATTTCCCTGACACAAAACTTAGAGATGAAGCCATGGTTTTTATTTTAAAATCGAAATTAGAGTATGCAAAAAATAGTGTAACCGACAAACAAACAGAGCGTTTTGAAAGCACCATTGAGTTGTACAATAACTATATTAATAAAATAAAAGATACTAAATATGTTAGAGAGGCTGAAAAACTGTTAACCTCAGCCGAAGCTTTTTTAGTTAAAATAAAATAAGATAAATATATGAACGACAATAAATTAGAGCCGCAAGAAGAAGTAAAAGTAGTAAAGAAAATATCCTCAACTACCGAAACTCAAAATTTGATTGACATTGCTGAAAAAACAGGTAACTTATATAAGTCTATCGCTATTGCCTCAAAGCGTTCTCGTCAAATTAATTCAAAAATAAAAGATGAGTTAATTAGCAAGCTTAACGAATTTGCCAGCACTACCGATAATTTAGAAGAAGTATTTGAAAACAGAGAGCAAATTGAAATAAGTCGTTTTTATGAAAAGATGCCTAACCCAGCTTTATTGGCACTTAACGAGTTTATGGAAGATAAAACTTACTACCGTCTAAAAGAAAAAGAAAATGTTGAGTTAGATTTAGATGCTGTTGAAATACCAGAAGAAGCTTCTGCTGCAGTAGAAGCCAAAACTGAATCTACCGAAGAAAAATAAAACTTTATAATGAAAGTGCTACTCGGGGTTAGCGGCAGCATTGCAGCCTACAAGGCATTATTATTAACTCGTTTGTTGGTAAAACAAGGCAACGAGGTAAAAGTAATAATGACACAAGGTGCTGTTGATTTTGTTCAACCGTTGAGTTTTTCTACACTTTCGAAAAATAAAGTTGTTACTTCATTTTACAATAATGAAGGTACTTTATGGAACAACCACGTTGAGTTGGGCCTTTGGGCCGAATTATTTTTAGTAGCGCCAGCTACTGCAAACACCATCGGTAAAATGGCCAATGGCTTATCCAACAATCTGTTAGTGGCAACTTATCTTTCTGCCCGTTGTAAAACTTACGTAGCCCCAGCAATGGATTTAGATATGTGGCAACACCCAAGCACTTTAAGAAATATTGAACAACTTAAAAAAGATGGTGTTACAATTATTGATGTTGGAGATGGAGCACTTGCCAGCGGATTAAGCGGTAAAGGCCGTATGGCTGAGCCAGAAATAATTATTGAGCAGCTATTTAAAAAGTCAGCTACGCCTCAACCTTTGGCAGGCAAAAAAATATTAGTAAGTGCTGGGCCAACTTATGAGGCCATTGATCCGGTGCGTTTTATTGGTAATCATTCCAGCGGTAAAATGGGTATTGCTTTAGCAGAAACAGCAGCCGAAATGGGCGCCACAGTAACACTTGTTTTAGGGCCTTCTAATTTAAGTGCGAAGCACGGTAATATTACAACTATAAAAGTAGTTAACGCCCAAAGTATGTTTAATGCTGTAACCAATATTTCAGCTAAGCAAAATGTAATTATAATGGCGGCAGCTGTTAGCGATTATACGCCACTAAACCCTGCTACCGAAAAAATTAAAAAGAAAGATGACGACGATTTTTCTATTGCCCTTAAAAGAACTCAAGATATATTATTGCATTTGGGCAAACATAAAAATCCAAAACAAACGTTAGTAGGTTTTGCACTCGAAACGCAGAATGGTTTAAAAAATGCTCAAAAAAAATTAGTAAAGAAAAATCTGGATTTAATTGTGTTAAATTCTTTAAAAGATAAAAATGCTGGTTTTAAACACAGTACCAACAAGGTTACTTTTGTTGATAAGCACAACAATGTAGAAGCGTTTGAACTTAAACCAAAAACAGAAGTAGCGGTCGATATTATAAATAAAATAATAAATTTAAGTAATGAATAGAGTTATCATTTTGCTAACCATATTTACATTTTCTATAATTAATGTTTATGCGCAAGAACTCAAATGCAGAGTAAATGTTCAAACACCAAGAACTACCACCTCCGACCCAGCGGTGTTTAAAACTTTAGAAGATGCCATTACAAAGTTTATGAACGAACGAAAATGGACCGAAGACACATATACCGAAAGGGAAAAAATTGATTGCGTTTTAAATATTGTAATTACCGAAGACGCTGGTAATGATTTTTACAGGGCTAACGCCTCTATACAATTAACCCGACCAGTTTTTAATGCCGATTATAAAACGCCTTTATATACCTTTCAAGATAAAAGCTGGGAATTTAAATATCAGCAGTTAGAAGATTTGAACTTTAATGAAGGAAGCTACACAAAAGAATTACCCGTTTTATTAGGTTACTATGCTTACTTAATAATTGCTAATTATTACGATACTTTTGGCTTAATGAGTGGTACACCTTATTTTTTAAAGGCCCAAAACATTGTAAGTTTTGCCCAAAATAGCTCGGGCAGTAAAGCGTGGAAACCTTTCTCAAGTATTTATAACCGCGCTGCTTATGTAGAAAATATGTTAGATACCAAGCTTAAAGACATTAGAGAAATTAACTATAACTACCATCGCAAGGGTTTAGATGTAATGTATGACGATGTGTTGACTGGCAGAGAAATAATTTTGAACGCACTTACCACCCTCGAAAAAGTTAAGCGTGACAACCCCGGTAGAAGCATTATGACTATGCAAACTTTTTTTGATACTAAATCGCAAGAGTTAGTTGACATAATGAGTGGTGCTACCACTTTTCAAAAGCAAGAGGCTTTCAATAAGCTATCGCAATTAAACCCAGTAAATAGTTCTATCTATCAGAAAATATTGAGTTCGAAGTAGCGTAGAGTTCATTCAAGTTTTTTAAGCAGTTTTTTTTTGATTAATGGAGATACCTGCCCTTTTGGTTATCATTTAAAAAGTTTAAATGCTTGTAGTTTATTCCCCTTCTTTAAATAAGTTAATCTAAAATACCAGTCTTTTTTTTTTATTGAATTATAAGCGTCTGTTTTTACAACGGTATTTAAGGTGTTAATAGCATAATTGTAGCTACCAAACATTTATTTGGTGTTGCTTTTGGCCAAGTGCAATTTAATAATATGTGGATAGTTAAAAAAAGAACTAAAAATATCAATTTTATACTTTTAAGCGGTCAGTATATTAAATTGGTAATATTACCAATTCAGCCTAACTATAGATATTGTATAATCTCTTATCTTACCAAAAAAATCAGTTTATGCAAAAACAAAAAAAACGTTGTACTTGGTGTACTTTAAGCGATATATATGTTGCCTACCACGATGAAGAATGGGGCGTACCTGTTTATAATGATCGTCTATTGTTTGAAATGTTGTTGTTAGAAGGGGCGCAAGCCGGATTAAGCTGGATCACAATTTTGAACAAACGAGAGCATTACCGCAAAGCTTTCGACAACTTTGATGCCTCAAAAATTGCCCGCTATACCGATAAGCGAAAAGAAAAATTGCTGCAAAACGCAGGCATTGTTCGTAATAAATTAAAAGTAAATGCTGCTGTTGTTAACGCACAATTATTTTTAAATATTAAAAAAGAAGCGGGTAGTTTTAAAGATTACATTTGGCAGTTTGTTAACGGAAAGCCAATTAAAAACCAGTTTAAAACTATGGCAGAGGTGCCTGCAACTACAGCCGAAAGCGATGCGATGGCAAAAGACTTAAAAAAACGCGGATTTAAATTTGTGGGTTCAACTATTTGTTATGCTTTTATGCAGGCTGTTGGTATGGTAAACGATCATACTACTAACTGTTTTCGTTATGATGCTGTTCATAAAATGAAATAGCATTCCAAAAAAAATGAAACGCGTCATACTCATAAAAAAAAATCCCTTAAGTAGTAATACCTAAGGGATTTTGAATAATATCTTTTAAAGCTTTTAAGCTGTTATTTTCTCTTTTTTACGTTTGGCACGTTCATTAAAAACTACTCTTTGACGGCCCGGTGCGGTTAAATCTGCAACTATAGGCGAGGCAATAAATATTGAAGATAATGTACCTACAACAATGCCTAATAGTAAAGCAAATGCAAAACCTCTAATTACTTCACCACCAAAAATAAACAATACCAATACCACAAATAAGGTAGTAAAAGAGGTAATTAATGTTCTACTTAAGGTACTATTAATAGCAGAATTTATTACTTCTTTCATTGGTTGTTTGGTGTAAATGCCAAGGTACTCTCTAATACGGTCAAAAACTACCACCGTATCGTTTATGGAATAACCAATTACCGTTAAAATGGCCGCAATAAAAGCTTGGTCAATTTCTAAAGTAAACGGTAAAATACCTGCGAATAGGGAAAAAACACCCATAACAATACCAACGTTTACCGCCAATGCAATAATAGCAGCAAGGCCATATTGCCACTTTCTAAACCTAAATAAAATATATAGGAAAATACAAGTTAAGGCTATTAATGTTGCCAAAATAGAACTTGACTTTATGTCGTCTGCAATAGTAGGACCTACTATTTGAGAACTTAGGCGATACTCTTTTTTAAATTTTTCATAAGTTGGTGGATCTTTATAAAACCCTTTTATACCTTCAAATAATAAACTTTCTACTTCGGTATCTATTTGACTGCCGCTTTCATCAATTTTGTAGTCAGTTGTAATTTTTAACTGGTTGTCGGTACTAAATGTTTTAACTATTGGTGTTTCATCGTTAAATTGTGTGGCTAATGCCGATCTAATATCTCCTACGTCAACTTTATCATCAAACTGAACCACATAATTTCTACCACCTCTAAAGTCTACACCAAAATCAAAACCTCTTACTGCTATTGACGTTAAACCTAATAATACTAAAAAGCCTGCAATTAAATAAGCTGCTCTTCTTTTACTTATAAAATCAATATTTAAGTTTTTGAAAGCTCCTTTACTTAAACCAGTCCAAAATGTGGGCTCTTTTCCTTTCTCTAATCGAGCATCAAAAAACAAACGTGCAACAAAAATTGCAGTAAATAAAGATGATAAAATACCGATACATAAAATAACCGCAAAACCATAAACAGGGCCTAATCCAAACATTGCTAAAATAATACCGGTAATAAAAGTAGTAATGTTAGCATCTAAAATAGCACTGTAAGATTTTTGGTAACCATCGGCAACGGCCCTTTTAATGCCAGAGCCTTTAAGCAGCTCCTCCCTTATTCGTTCAAAAATAAGTACGTTCGCATCAACAGCCATACCTACTGTTAATACAATACCTGCCATACCTGGCAAGGTTAAGGCAGCGCCAAATGCAGCCAACACACCAATTATAAAAAACAAGTTTAGTATTAACACAATGTTGGCCACTAAACCACCATTACCGTAATAAACAATCATAAATATTAAAACAGTAACCAAACCTAATACTAAGGCTAACAAGCCACTTTTTACGGAATCTTCACCTAATGAAGGGCCAACAACTGCTTTCTCTACAATTTCAGGTTTTGCAGGTAAAGAACCTGCTTTTAATATATTGGCTAAATCTTTAGTTTCTCTAACCGTAAATTGTCCACTAATTTCGGTGTTACCACCGTTAATTTTTCCATTTACCGTTGGTGCAGAATATACTTTGTTATCTAAAACAACAGCTACTTGTTTGCCTACGTTATCGCCAGTCATTTTGCTCCATTCGTTAGCTCCAATGCTGTTCATAGCCATACTTACCACGGGTTTTCCTGTTTGGCCAAAATCACCTGATGCATCGCTAACTACATCTCCCGACATTCGCGGGCGAGGTGGGCTAAATCTACTTTTAAGTGCAAAAAGCCTTACAAATTGTTGGCCATTGTCATCTTCAAAAGAGTTAGCATCCCAAGCAAATTTAGTGGTTGCCGGAAAAACACCTTTAACTCCCTTCTTGTTCAAGTATTCCATCACCTTGGCAGTATCGTTTTTAGTAGAATAACCTACAATTGCACCTGTTTGTGGCACTTGGCGACCGCCACTATTTCCAAAAGCAAGTTGCAATACCGAAAATAAAGGATTGCTTAACTCGCTACGCTCTTCAACGGCTGATTTAGTAGTGTCTATTTCGGCAGTAGTATTATCTGCCAATAAACTATTTTCTGTAGTATCGTTATCTTCAATTGAGTCGGCAACTGGGTTTAATGGCTCATTCAATTCTTTTAAACGCACTACCCTTTCTGGGTTTTCAGCATCTAATAATTCTTTTAATTTCCTGTCTGCTTCAAACAATCTAGCGGCTATACCTTGTGCACCACTATTTTCATCTGTTTCCCAAAACTCTAATTTTGCAGTAGCTTCTAAAAGTTTTGTAACCCGTTCTGGATTATCAACCCCTGGTAATTCTACAAAAATTCTACCTTTTTCTTTTTGAAGTTGTACGTTCGGTGATGCTACGCCAAACTGATCAATTCTTGTTCTTATAATTTTAAAAGTAGACTCAACTGCTTCGTCGGCTTTCTCTTGTAGAACCGCTAAAACTTCTTCATTAGTTGAATTAAAGTTTACCTTATCCTTCAACTCGGGAGTCGAAAAAATTGCAGCCAAACGTGCATTTGGATCTATTTGGTTAAAAGCATTGCCAAAAAGCGTCACGAAATTATCGTCACTATTTCTTTGGTTTTGAATAGCCATATCTACAGCTTGGTGAAATGTTGCATCAGATGTTTGACTGGAGAGGTACTTGATTAAATCAACTAATGAAAGTTGTAATACGGTACTCATACCGCCTTGCAAATCCAAACCTAAATTCAGTTGACGCTCTTTACACTCATTAAAAGTATATTTAAGCGGACCGAGATTTACAATGTTTACATTTGCTATCGAATCTAAGTATAAAGCTTTAGCTGTACTAACATCTACTGCCTCATTATTGTTAAACATTTGTTGAGCGTATGAGTTTGCCTTGCTGTTTTGTCGAGCAGTTATAAAAGTGAACGACAAATAGTATAAACAAACCAATACTAACAACAATAAAAAAGTTCTAATAAGACCTTTGCCTTGCATTTAATATCAATTTTTTGTTAAAAATGAGTGCAAAGATAAGCATATTAACTAACTTCACCTATAAATTCGACAATTACATTGCGCAAAACTGTCACCATAGCAAGTATTCATTCGTCTTTACAATACAAAAGATTAACTTAACTATCTTTGCAACAATGAATGTACCAAATACATTAACTGTAATACGCATTTTAGTAGCTATTACCGTTCCTTTTTATGTAATTAACGGCTCGCTTGAGGTTAGATTAATTGCAGGTATAATTTGTACAGTTGCCGTTTTAACTGACTGGTTAGATGGCTGGTACGCCAGAAAATACAATGCCGTTACTAATATCGGAAAAATTTTGGATCCGATAGCAGATAAAGTTTTTGTTATTACTTGCCTATCTGTTTTAGCCTATGTTGGCGTAATTTCAATTTGGTGGGTAGTACCAATTATTTTAAGAGAAATAATAGTTACCGTTTATCGATTTATATTTATTGAAAAAGGTAAAATAATAGCTGCCGTAAAAAGTGGCAAAATAAAAACGGCTATGCAAATGAGCACCATAGCGGTAGCTTATGTTATATTTTTGGTGAAAAAGCATTTTGTAGCCTACTTTCATACAGAATATTATTTAGTACTTTATTGTTGCTTAGCCATCACCCTTTATTTAACTTTAGAGTCGGGTTATGTGTTTTTTAGAAACAATTGGAAGTTGGTGCTTAGTGTGCATAAGTTAGATTCATAATGGCCTACCAATCTTTTTTAAAACATAAACTTAGCACTTGGTTTAGAGACTTTACCAGCCTTGCCAATCCATTAATTTTATTATTGGTTCCGCTTGCCGTTTTAGGGCCATCGCATAATTATTTAGTGCTTTTTATATTATTGGCTATAAATGAGATCGCTTGTTCACTTATAAAAATTATATTTCCAAAAAAAAGGCCAGATGGGCAGCAATATAAAAACCTCTTAGAAAAAATTGATGCAGGCAGTTTTCCCAGCTTACACACCTCTCGCATTACCATAACTTATTTAAGTCTATTTTTTCTGTATGATGTGTTGATGCTCAAATTACTCTGTTGTTTAGTTATCGTAATAGTCGGCTATTCTCGCCTACATTTAAAAAAGCATTTTTTAGTAGATGTAGTAGCAGGTTTTATTATTGGCATATTAATTACATTAATTGGCTCACAATTTTTTGAAATATAAAATAGTACACCGATAAAGATAAAATTTAAGCTTTTCAAGCTATTTTCGCAATAATATAAAAAGTAAAGCAAATTGAACAATTTAGTAACCGATCATTTTTTAAATCGACATATAGGTTTAAACGACGCAGACACACAAAAAGCACTAAATGTAGTTAAGGCAAACAGCTTGAATGATTTAATTGATGAAACCATACCAGCCGAAATACAACTTGACCAAGCATTAAATATAGGGGAAGCCTTAACAGAGGCTCAATATTTAAAACACATAAAAGGCTTAGCTAATAAAAACAAGGTATTTAAATCTTACATCGGCTTGGGGTATTATGGTACAATTACACCAAGTGTTATTAGTAGAAATATATTTGAAAACCCTGGTTGGTACACACAATACACCCCCTATCAAAGCGAAATTGCACAAGGCCGTTTAGAGGCTTTATTAAATTTTCAAACAATAGTATCAGATTTAACAGGCTTGCCTATTGCCAATGCTTCTTTGTTAGATGAAGCAACTGCAGCAGCCGAGGCAATGTTGTTATTGTATAATCAGCATCTTAAAAAAAATAGAAAAAACCCAAAAAATACTTTTTTATTAGATGAGCAAGTATTTCCACAAACAAAAGCAGTTGTAGAAGCCAAGGCAACACCTTTAGGCATTAAAATAGTGTATTTTAACGCCAATGAAAACATGTTACCTAATAATGAAGATTTGTTTGGAATGTTACTGCAATACCCAAATAAACAGGGCGCAACTTTAGACTATAGCAACTTGGTTAACGAAGCGCAATCGCAAAATATGTTTACGGCAGTTTGTGCCGATATTTTATCATTAACCTTATTAAAACCACCCGGCGAATGGGGAGCTGATGTAGTAGTTGGCAGCACGCAACGCTTTGGCGTACCAATGGGTTATGGCGGGCCACACGCTGCTTATTTTGCTACGAGAGAAAAATTTCTTCGTGCAATACCAGGTCGTATCATTGGCATTTCTAAAGATAAAAATGGTAAACATGCTTTAAGAATGGCTTTGCAAACCAGAGAGCAACATATTAGACGAGATAAGGCTACTTCAAATATTTGTACCGCACAAGCACTTTTGGCTATTATGGCTTCAATGTATGCAGTGTATCATGGAGCGGAGGGTTTGAAAAAAATTGCTACTAAGGTTAATTATTTAACGGCGCTGTTAAAACATCAGTTAGCAAGTATTGATATAAAAATAGTAAACAACAATTTTTTTGATACGATAACAATTGATTGTACGGACGATAGCAAATTAGTGGAAAAGGTTCGAACATTATGCTTAGCGGCACAGCTTAACTTTTGGTTTGAAAAAGATGCCATTCAAATTAGTTTAGATGAATGTACCGAAGTTGCAGATATAGCAGTTATTGCCAACATTTTTGCTGAAGCAAAGGCAACATCTTACCCAAAAGAAATACAACATTTAATAAATGAAATTGAGTTTGATGCAATTGGTATTCTGCCAAAATTAAAACGCAGTAGTACCTTTTTAACACATCCAGTTTTTAACAGCCATCGCTCCGAAACACAAATGATGCGTTATATTAAATTGTTAGAAAATAAAGATTTATCCTTAACGCATAGTATGATTCCTTTGGGTAGTTGTACCATGAAATTGAATGCAGCCACTCAATTAAAACCAGTTAGTTGGGCAGCGTTTGCGCACATTCATCCTTTTGCACCAAAAAACCAAGTGGAAGGGTATCAATTAATTATAGAAGAATTAGAAAAAGATTTAAGCACCTTAACAGGAATGGAAGCTTGCAGTTTGCAACCCAACAGCGGAGCGCAAGGCGAATATACGGGCCTAATGGTAATACGAGCTTATCATTTAGCAAATGAAGATGTGCAAAGAAATATTGTTTTGATTCCATCTTCGGCACACGGCACCAACCCAGCCAGCGCAACAGTTGCCGGCATGAAAGTGGTGGTAGTTGCTTGCGACGAAAAAGGCAATATTGATTTTGAAGATTTAAAAACAAAGGCCGAAAAGCATAGTAATGAATTGGCTGCTTTAATGATTACCTATCCATCAACTCACGGAGTTTTTGAAAATAAAGTGCAAGAAATATGTGCTTTAATACATACCAATGGTGGTTTGGTTTATATGGATGGCGCTAATATGAATGCGCAGGTTGGTTTAACACATCCAGGAATATGTGGGGCAGATGTGGTACATTTAAATTTGCATAAAACTTTTGCTATTCCTCACGGTGGTGGTGGGCCTGGTGTAGGACCAATTTGTGTTAATGAAAAATTAAAACCTTATTTGCCTTCGCACAGTTTGGTGGCTACGGGTGGTAAAAATGGAATTGCCCCAGTTAGTGCAGCGCCTTTTGGTAGTGCCAGCATTTTATTAATTTCTTATGCTTATATAAAAATGTTGGGCAGCAATGGCCTGAAAGTTGCAACTGAAATAGCTATTTTAAACGCCAACTACATAAAAGCTAAGTTAGAAAAAGAATACAAAGTATTATTTACTGGTGAAAAACATGACCGTGTTGCCCACGAATTAATTATTGATTTACGGCCTTTTAAAGAGTTAGATATTGATGCAGAAGATATTGCTAAGCGGTTGATCGATTACAGCTTCCACGCCCCAACAATGAGCTGGCCAGTTGCTGGTACTATTATGATTGAACCAACTGAAAGTGAAGATTTAGTTGAAATTGATCGTTTTTGTGATGCGATGCTTCAAATTAAAAAAGAACTTGATGCTATTGCTTTGGGCGAATTTGATAAAGTGGATAACCCGATAAAAAATTCACCACACACTATTGAAGAAGTAAGTTCGGATAATTGGGAACATGCTTACAGTCGGCAAGTGGCTGCTTATCCGCTACCTTCTTTATTGCAAAAAAAGTTTTGGCCAAATGTGGCAAGGGTTGATAATTATTTTGGCGACAAAAATGTAGTTTGTACTTGCCCACCAATAGAAGCGTATGCGGAGGTGGAGTAAATAATATTCCTAAATCGACAAAAAATAAACTAATACGTTCCTTTTTTAAGTAAATTTGATGGTATAAAGCAAATTTCAATAAAAATGATAGTTGAATTTAGTGTTAAGAATTTCCGTTCTATTAAAGAAATGCAAACTATAAGCTTTGTTGCTACTGGTTTAAAAAGCGCTGATAAAAATGCTGAAGTTGATGAAAATAATATCGTTGAAAATGATGGTCTGCGCCTATTAAAAACGGTTGGTATTTATGGGGCGAATGCAAGTGGAAAGAGTAATATTTTAAAAGCTTTAACGAACTTTGTTTCGGTAATAAGAAGAGAGCCCAGTTCTAACTCATTTCTGGATCTTTTAACCCAACCATTTTATTATCAAGAAGGAACTCAAAATCAAGAATCATTTTTTCAAATCGTTTTAATTATTAAGGGTCAAAAATATCGGTACGGGTTTACTGTAAAAAAGGCGGACAAAGAACAAAACGGAAACATCAATCAGAGTAATCATATCATAACAAATGAATGGTTATATGGAAAAAAGGATAAGAATATGAGACTTTTGTTTAAGAGGCAACTTCGCCAAATTGAAAACAAGATGCCTGATAATGACAATATTCCAAACTCATTACCTTATGACCATAGTTTATACTTATCACACGCAGCGGCATTTAATGAAAATGGTATTTGCAAAAAAATAAAAGATTTTTTGATGTTTCATCAGTCCAATCTAACTACTAAAAATGAATATTTTAGATTTTTTTCAACACTTTTGATTCAAAAAAAATTAAAAAAAGAAGATTTCTTGAAATTCCTTTCTATTTTTAATCTTAGATACGAGGATGTTATATTTGAAAAAAAATCTGAATCCGATAGAATTCATCCAATGGAAAAAATTTTTTTAAGAAAAAATAATGTTCTTTTAAATTTAAGATTTGATGAATCTGCCGGAACACAAAAGTTATTTGATTTAGCAGGTTTATTATTGGGTTTTTTTAAAGTAAATTTATCGCCTTTAATTATACTTGATGAAATAGATAGTAACTTCCATCCTTCTTTAGTAATTAAATTGATCAATTTATTTAATGATCCAAAGATGAACGAAAGCAACGCCCAATTGCTTTTCACCAGTCATGATACCAACTTAATGTCGCCTTCTATTATGCGCCGAGACCAGTTTTATTTTACCGAAAAAAACGAGGACGATTCCACTCGCTTATATTCTTTGGCAGATTTAAAAGGGATAAGAAATGATGCTGATTTTGCCCGACAATATTTGGCTGGATATTATGGTGCTGTGCCTGTTTTAAAAGATTATGTAGCTCCTCAAATGGTTGAAAATGAGTGAGCCGTGGAATTTAAGAACTGATGATGAAAGGGAGGCGAATACAAAAACCAACTTCATTATATTTTGTGAAGATGAAGTAAGTGAGCCTGTTTATTTTAAATATATTGAAACTGATAAAATTAAGATTAACTGCATTCCCAATCAAAAAAGTATGATGAAGAATGTCATCAATGCAATTGATCATTGCACAGAAAATGGCTTAATTCAGCAAGTCGATGGAGAACATCTTATAATAGAAGATTTACATATTTGGTGCGTATTTGATAGAGATAAAGAAGAAACAACAAAGGAAAAAATCAGAAAGGGAAATATTGAATTTGATGAGTCTATTGATTCGGCTGAAAGAAAAGGTATTAAAGTTGCCTGGAGTAATGATATTTTTGAAACTTGGGTTTTACTACATTTTGAAGAAGCAGATCAAACAGAAAGAATAGATGTTTATAATAGACTGACGGAAATTTTCAATGCCTTACCAAACCAACATGAAGACTTAGAAAAAGCTCGAACTCATGCGCACTTCAACTATAAGCATTTTTTGAAAAACAGAATAAGATTTATAAACATAGTACGTTCAGCAATAGTTGGTAAAACAAGCCAAGCTATTAAACGTGCAAAAGAATTGGACAAATCCTCTCCTCCAAACGCCAAACCTTCAGAAAAAGCACCCTGCACAAAAGTATATTTATTAGTTGAAGAGTTACTTCATTACGGGCAAAAATTAGAACTGGCTTAAAAAATCATTCCACCAACAACTTCGCATATTCCCCTACTCCATCTAACAAAATAACTTCTAAAATATAAATACCAGCAGTTAATTGTTGTAATTGTAGTTTGTTTTCTTTTAGCTTATACAGCTCGTTGTTTACTAAACTGCCATCAACTTTATACAATTTAATTTTGTTTATTGGGTAAGATGAATTGATGGAAAGGAAGCCACCATTTTTTATAGGATTAGGAAACACTTTTACTTTTTCGTTCTGCGCTTCATATAACTGCACATTGGTAAAAGCTAGGTTAGTGGTTTGAAAACAGCCATTGGTATCTGTAATGGTAACACTATAATTATTAGTTATTGGCGTTTCAATATTGCTTGTGGTAGTCCCATCATTCCATAAAAAAGTATAAGGTGGAGTGCCACCAGATGCAGAAGCCATCAATTGGTTTTCATTAGTTACTAAAATTTCAGTTTCTAATAGTGATGGTTCAGTAATCACAAAAACATCTTCTAATAAAACATCATCAAAACTATCTAATAACCTAAAACGGTATTCGCCTGCCGAAAGCTGAGATAAATTTTGAACTAAAACATCATCTTTAAAAAACAAAACTACATCACCTGCTGAAGATTTTAGTAGCTCTATATTAGCCTTGCCATCATCTATACCATTACAACTAACATTTTCTTGAGTAAAAATAAGATCATTAGCAGTAAAATTTCTACCTACAAATACGGAATTTTCATACTGACAACCATCCTCGTCTGTTATTAAATAACTGTACGCTCCTTTTGATAAATTATTACGATTAAAATTAGTGTCGCCATCATTCCATATAATATTAAGGGTACCAACACCGCCTAAAGCACTAATATTTACACCTCCGTTTTTGTTAGATGCATCAGCAGAAAAGGTTAAAGCATCTACCCTAATTGCACTTGAAGGTTCTATTTCAAAAGTCTGTTCAATTGACGTGTTGTGTTTATTATCTTTTATTTCAACGGTATAAATTCCTGGTGGTGCATCAATTAAATTTTTCGTAGTATCTCCATTACTCCACAAGTAAGTTGCCGCTTCTGGAAACTCAATAGGCGAAGCATCAACACAAACGCCCAACTCAATTGAGCCAAGTTGTACCCCACAACGGCTATGATAAATTTTGCTGGTTAGTTTAAAAGCATCATTACTAAAACGGGAAACTGTTGCTTTATCTAAAATTTTTGAGGCACCTGCATTTACAATTTCATTTGTTGTTGTATTTTGAACAAAGGCTACCGCAAATAACATATCGTATTCCCATTCTTCATTAATTGTAATTTTCTTCAAATAGCTTTCAGTAGCTCCTGCATCTTTTAAATTAAATTTAATACCATTACCTTCTTCTACAAAGGCTCTAAAAACATTATCAAACACATACTCAAAGTAAGTGCAAAATAAAATTTCTTTTTCTACCACAGCTACATATAATTTGTAATCCGCTTCGGGTAAATTTTGCAATAACTCAGCATTTACTTCAACATTAAAATCTCCATTTTGCTTATTATGCGCCACCTCTAATTTAAGTGGACTGGTTTGGTTTAAAATTTCGGCGACTTCACTACCTTTTATTAAAGGGCGTGTTGGGGTAAGCACTTTGCCATTTAGTATTAAACTTGGAGAAACTCTTACATTATAATAATTTGACCGACCTTTGTTTTCGAGTATATTAGCTTGGTAAAACGGATCGAGCGTTAGAGGTAGGTGGTTGTGATAAGCAATATGAATAAGCTGCGCTCCGTAAGGTGCTAAAACCTCATTATAAAATTCTGGATTTCTTTTACCGCACAATGGGCAACTGGTTGATGTGAAATGCTCAAACAAATGAACCTTTGAAACTGTTTGTGCTTTTAAATCTGCTAAAATAAATGTTGCAAAAACAATTAGTAAATAATGAGATTTCATACCAAAATAATTTAACGGTAAAGGTAAGTAATACCAATTTAACTATAAAATCTACCACAAATTTCGTTTTTATGTTGGTAAATGATCGCTTATTAAGAATTTCTTCCAATTGTGTTATTATTGTCAATCGGTTCATCTATTCTATAATATTTTGTATCACCCAGTTTTGGTTTATTGTCAAAACGATTTAACAAACTGTTTACTGTAGAAATTAAGAAACTAAAAAGCAAGGCCCACCAAAAGCCGTTTACATCAAAGCCGCTTAAAAACCAATCAACTAACAATATCATACCTGCATTAATTACCAATAGAAATAAACCTAAGGTTACTATTGTTATTGGAAAGGTTAGTATTTGTAGTACAGGTTTAATAAAGGTATTTACAAATGACAATAGCAATACCACAAAAATTGCACTTATAAAACTGTTAATAGTTATACCACTTAAAACATTAGCAATTAAAAATACTGCTAAACTTAAAATCAAAAATCTTAAAAACTTGTTCATTTGTATAGTAAACACAAATTATTACGGTTTTAGTTCCAATAAATTAAAACAAAAGAGGCCAAATTATAAAACAAAGTTGCTAATAAATTGTGTATTAGTTTTTGGCTGGTTTACAAAGTTATAAGGTTTGCATTTTTTTAAAAGATGATGGTACAAATACTAATTTACGCCAAATTTTTTAATTAACCGTTCTGTATTGGTAACAATATACATTAAGTAAACACCATTTTGCAGGTTACTAACGTCTACCCTGTGTTCAGTGTTTTCTATATGATTAACTTTTTGTGCTATCACCATATTACCAATAAAATCGTACACTTCAATTTCAAAATTTTGTAACTCTTCAACTTTTACGTTTATAAAATTAACTGCTGGGTTAGGATATAAACTGACACCATTATCTTGTGGATTTTTTAACCGTTCTAACACCAACTCTTCTTTTTCAGGTAGGCCATTTGTTTCATCTCCTAAATTATCCAAATATTCATTTAAAATATCGTCTTCCAAATCGCTATCATTGTTGCCGAGCATTATACCATTCATACCAGTTGATGTATCATCTGTATCACCTTTTACGTTGTTGTTTTGCAATTGTAATTTAATATCGTTGTTATTTTTTGGATGATTTAAACCTATAATTAATTCAACTTCGGGTTTACTTAAGTTTTCTATATTAAGGGTAGTTTGGGCATTTACAAAAGTTATGCATCCAATAGTTAGGGTGACTACCGAAAATAAAAATGTAATTTTCTTCATAAGGTAACTTTATTTATTTATATAAATGTATGCCTTTTATTTACTTTTGTTTGTTACAAATTGCTAATTTTATCACAAAATATTTTGAAAAATAAAACAAAAAATAATTATAACATATTGATTTTCAAATTATTAAAATTACAAAATTGATTATTTAATCGTTATTAAAAGAGCCTATTTTAACACAACAAACTATGTATAAAAGTAAACTGATTAATATATTAAGTGCTTTGGATAAGGCGCACTTCAAATTATATAAAAATTTTGTGCAGAAACGATTGGGGGATAACAACCCAAAAGCACTAAAATTAATGAGGATTTTATGGCGAGAGCACCCATCATTTAAAACAAAAACAATTGAGAGAGACGAATTAGCTAAGAAGATATTTCCGAATATTACTAAACCACCTATTGCAAAGTTGAGGCACGTAATGACAGATTTGACCAAGCTGTTAGAAGAATTTTTAATAGTAAATGAGTTAAAGGAAAATGAATTTAGAAGAAAACACCTATTGGCAAGAGCTTACCGAAAAATTGGCTTAAACAAATTTCATCATTCACAACTGTCAGAAATTTTAGAAGAACTTTCGATAGATGAGCGGAGGGACAGCCGCTATTATTTTAAACAATATCAAGTTTATGAAGATTTGTTTAGAAATAGCAGCTTAAAAAATAACAATGATAGATTGCAAACCATAGAAACCATTATAAGCAACTTAGACAAGCTATATTTTATTGAAAAATTGAAATATGTTTGCGAATTAATTAATGCCAAAAACATTAGAAACATTACCTACGAAAACAACTTTTTTGAGGATGTAATAAAGCACATTGAAATTGACCAAATACATGAAACCCCTGTTTTAAAGGTGTATTATCTGGCATTTAAAACGTTAACCAATTTAAAAGACGAGATAGATTTTGTTGAACTAAAAAATACATTAAAGCAATATCCAGCGCATTTCAATAAATATGAACTAAATGAAATTTACATTTACACGCGTAATTATTGTGTTCGCCAAATTAACAATAAAAACGATAATTACATACAAGAGTTGTTTGATTTAAATATATTTCTGTTAGAAAATGAAATGTTGTTTGCTGGCATTTATTTAGATCAATGGGATTACCGCAACTTAATGCAGCTCGGCAATCGTTTAAAAAAGTTTGACTGGGTTAAAGAATTTCTTGAAAACTATAAAGACCGTTTAAAACCCTCAGAAAGAGAAAATGCTTATTTTTTAAATAAAGCCGCTTTCGAATTTGAAAAGAAAAATTACCATAAAACTATAGCGTTACTTAACCAAGTAAGTTTTTCTGATACTTTTTATCAATTTGAAGGCAAAACACTTTTAAGCAAATCTTACTACGAACTTAATGAAATGGTACCTCTGTTTGCTTTAATTGAATCTTTTAGAGTGTTAACCCATCGCAACAAAAAAATTTCGCCTAAAAAGGTAGGATCTTATAGTGCTTATATTAAAATAGTTTCGCAACTAATGCGCTTAAAACATGGTACAAAAATTAACATCTCAAAATTAGAAGACCGCTTAAAAAAATATCCAATAATTAATAGTCGTGGTTGGATTTTAGAAAAAATAGCAGAGTTGAAAAAGTAAAGCGAAATGGTTGGTCTGAAATAATTTCTGTCTCACCATTCATTTCAAGTCCTCGCCTTGCTGCGCTTGGCTGTGAGCTTTACATTGCAGTTGGGGCTAAGGTGCATGCTTTGCTGGTTCACACAAACTTCATCAAACCAACAAATTAAACAAATCTGGATTTTCATTTATCATTTGAAAATTAAAATTGCGCTCCTTCATTCGTACTAACAAATTTTCATAATCTTCTTTATGCTGTAATTCAATACCAACTAAAGCTGGGCCAGTTTCGCGGTTATTACGTTTGGTATATTCAAATCGACTAATAGAATCTTCTGGGCCAAGTACATATTGCACAAACTCTTTTAAAGCACCTGCCCGTTGTGGAAACCGTATTACAAAGTAATGCTTTAACCCTTCGTACAACATAGAGCGTTCTTTAATTTCTTCGGTGCGCAAAATATCGTTATTACCGCCACTAACAACACACACTACGTTTTTACCTTTTATTACTTTTTTGTATTGGTCTAACACTGCAATTGATAAAACCCCTGCAGGTTCAACTACCATTGCTTGTTGGTTGTACAATTGTAACATAAGGGTACAAATTTTACCTTCATCTACCAAAGCAACTTCTTCTAAAGCATCTTTACAAATAGAAAAAGTAAGATCGCCAACTTCTTGAACCGCAGCACCATCAACAAACTTGTCGATAGTAGTTAGCTTTACAATTTCATTATTTTCTATAGCTGTTTTCATTGCTGGCGCACCCGTAGGTTCTACCCCAATTAAAATAGTAGCAGGCGAAAGTTGCTTAAAATAACTGCCCACCCCAGCACTTAAACCGCCGCCACCAACTGGCATAAATAAATAGTCAACCGGAAAATCGGCATCTTTAAAAATCTCTAACCCAACAGTACCTTGGCCTTCAATTACTTTTAAATCGTTAAAAGGTGGAATTAGAATAGCCCCACTTTCTGCTGCATATAGCTTAGCCGCAGTAGCAGCATCATCAAAAGTATCTCCTACCAATTCAATTTCAATACAGCTTTTACCAAATCGTTTTACTTGACTAATTTTTTGTTTTGGCGTTGGTGTAGGCATAAAAATCTTTCCTTTTATACTCAATTTTTCACACGAATAAGCAAAACCTTGTGCGTGATTACCTGCACTTGCACAAACTACGCCAGCTTCTTTTTCGGCCTTGGTTAAAGATGAAATTTTGTTGTACGCACCCCTGTTTTTGTAAGAACGCACCACCTGCAAATCTTCTCGCTTTAAATAAATATTGCAATCATAAGCCTCCGACAATTGACTATTATAAACCAAAGGTGTTCTAATTAACGTATCCTTTATCCGTTGATAACATCGTTCAATATCTGTAGCCGATATAAGTTGAGTTGTTGTATTCACATCATATAATTTTAAGAAGAATGTTTGTTGCCCCCTAAGTAAGCACAATCTTTTAATTCCTTCATTCCGTTAAAAGGCACTTCCTCTTTTTCATATTGGTAACTTGCTTTTAAACTTATCGTTTTATTATTATCACCCATTGCAATTTCAATATCTTTCATTTTTAATTGACAAGGGTGTTCATACCCGCAAGCGTGCGTAATTTCTAACAGCTCTTTATTAATTGCATTAACATAGTTATAAAACCGATTAGCCTTTAAAGGAATATCTAAGCCTTTTTGCAACCATTTTTTTTGTGTTGCCACACCTGTAGGGCAATTATTAGTATGGCACAGTTGTGCTTGTATGCAACCGATAGATAACATTGCTTCACGGGCTACATTTATTACATCAACTCCCATAGCAAAAGCCATTGCTGCCCTATCGGGTAAACCTAATTTACCGCTTCCAATCCACACCACTTTATCAGCAATTTGGTTTTCTTGAAAAACTTTATAAACCTTTGGGAAAGCATAAATAAAAGGCATTGAAACATGATCGGCAAAAGCAGGCGGCGCTGCACCTGTTCCTCCTTCGCCTCCATCAATGGTAATAAAATCTGGGCCTTTACCAGTTGCTTTCATCTTTTGGGCCAATTCTCTCCAATATGCTAACTGGCCAACGGCAGATTTTATACCTACTGGCAACCCAGTTTCCGCAGCTATTTCTTCTACAAAATCAATTAAGCTATCAATATTATTAAAGGCACTATGGGTAGAAGGTGAAAGCACATCTTTACCCATTTCTACACCACGTATTTCGCTAATTTGTTGGGTAATTTTTTTACCAGGCAGCACGCCACCTTTGCCAGGTTTTGCGCCTTGCGAAAGTTTTACTTCTATTTTTTTTATAAAAGGATTATCTATAATTAGCTGTTTCATTTTTTCCATACTAAAAGTGCCATCTTCCATATTGCGCACTCCAAAATAGCCGGTACCAAAATGAAAACAAACATCTGCTCCGTTGGAATGATAAGGCGACAAACCGCCCTCGCCCGTGTTGTGATAATTGCCCGCCTTTAACGAACCTTTGTTTAAGGCATCAACCGCTGCTGCTGATAATGAGCCAAAACTCATAGCCGAAACATTTACAATTGATTTTGGTCGAAATGGTTTTTTTCGTTTCGCACCAATTATTTTAGCTGAAGGTAAAAACGATTTCTGTTTATAGTTTACGTGCATGTGTTCTACTTTAAAAGGAAACATTGCAGGTTTTATAATAATGTAGTTGGGGCTGTTAAAATCTTTATCGGAGCCAAAGCCCTCGTAGTTATTTTCTTTTTTTGAAGATGCATAAATCCAACTACGCTGGCTGCGATTAAACGGTAATTCTTCTCGGTTGTTGGCTACAATATACTGGCGAAGCTCTGGGCCAATACTTTCTATCCAATATCGAAAATGACCTACAACAGGAAAGTTGTGTAAAATGGTATGTGTTTTTTGTAGGAACACATCATATATAAAAACTATTACTAACAAAAGCAGTATGCCTGCTAATGCCAAAAACCACCAAGTGAATATAAATGTTAACATTGTTGAGTTAATTTTTTCTGATACACACCCAATCCAATCATCTCTTTCAAATTTTTTGGTTTAAACGGAAAATTTACCTCTTTAAATTCTGCAATGTGTTCCGAAATTTTATCTAAATTTAGTAACTCATTTTTGTTTAATTTACCGACATCAGTTAATTTTCTCAAAAGAGATTCTAGTTCTTCGGTCTTGTTTTTATATTCTTCTAAAATCATTTTTAAATTTATATAATTTTTATTACGATGCATAATTTATGCTAAATATGCAACGCCCTATTATCGGTAGCCGCTAAACAAGCCTCTTTCATTGCTTCGGCAAATGTTGGGTGAGCGTGGCTCATACGAGATATATCTTCTGCGCTGGCACGGTATTCCATAGCTACAACGGCTTCGGCAATTAAATCGGCAATACGTGGGCCAATCATATGTACGCCCAAAATTTCGTCGGTAGTTTTATCGGCTAATACTTTTATAAAACCATCGGTATCCATACTGGCACGTGCGCGGGCACTTGCTTTAAATGGGAAACTACCCGTTTTATAAGCGATGCCTTTTTCTTTCAATTGTTCTTCGGTATAACCAACTGCGGCAACTTCTGGCCAAGTATACACCACTCCTGGTATTAAATTATAGTTAATGTGTGGTCGTTGACCAGCAATAGTTTCGGCTACAAAAATACCTTCTTCTTCGGCTTTGTGCGCCAACATTGCGCCTTTCACCACATCACCAGTTGCATAAATACCATCAACATTAGTTTGCAAATGTTCATTGGTTGCTATTCGCCCTTTATCATCTAACTCAATACCAATATTTTCTAACCCCAAATTTTCGGTATAAGGTTTTCTACCAATAGAAACCAAGCAATGGTCAGCCTCAAAAGTTAGGGTTTCTCCTTTTTTATTTTCGGCAGTTACTGTTACCGATTTTTCGTTTGCTTTTACACCAACCACCTTATGGCTTAACTTAAATTCAACTTTTAATTGACGTTTCATTACCTTAAGTAGCTCTTTACCTAAAGCTGCATCCATACCCGGAATAATACGATCTAAATATTCTATTACAGTAACTTTAGTACCCAAGCGAGCATAAACCGAACTCATTTCCATACCAATAACGCCGCCACCAATTACCACCATAGTTTTAGGTATGGCCTCTAATTCTAAAGCTTCGGTAGAAGTTATTACTCGCTTTTTATCAACTTCAATAAATGGTAAGGATGCTGGCTTACTGCCAGTTGCAATTATAGTGTTTGCGGTTTCAATTTCGGTTTGTTCTTCACCATTATCAATTGTAATAAGATTTTTATTTTTAAAAGATCCGTGGCCAGTAAACACATCAATTTTATTTTTCTTCATCAAAAAATCAATACCTTTTGTAGTTTGATCTACTACCGCTCTTTTTCTAATTATCATTTGCTTAAAATCAACCTTTAAGCCACTCACTTCTATACCATGCTCGGCAAATTGGTGCGCTGCTTGGTGATAATGTTCAGATGAATCTAACAATGCTTTTGATGGAATACAACCCACATTTAAGCAAGTGCCACCTAAGGTTTTGTAACGTTCAACTATAGCCGTTTGTAAACCCAATTGCGCACATCTAATAGCTGCCACGTAACCTCCTGGGCCTGAACCAATTACCGTTACGTCATATTTTTTATTTGCCATATAATTTGTAAAATTCTTTTTTTATTAGTTAGATGCTTTATTTAGCCCTCAAATATAATTGTTCTATTGCTACAAAACCATTTTATGTAGTTTTAGATGTAAGATATGAAAAAAATAAAACTCAATAAGTGGGAAATTTTAAGTTGGGCATCAAAATATAAGTATGTTGCCTTTTACAATAGTTGTGATAATGTAAATGATAAATATTACAGCTACGATTGTTTAATAGCGGTTGCCAACAGGTGTGTTATTGCTAAAAAAGTGAGTAAATACGGTGAAAGCGATTTGTTTGAACAATTGGAGGAGCTTCAAAATAAAAGTAAAAACTGGTTATTCGGTTATTTAGGCTATGATTTAAAAAATGAAGTAGAACAACTGTTTTCTAAAAATGAAGATCATTTGGCGTTTCCTGATTTGTTTTTTTTTGAACCTGAAATTTTATTGTTGCAAAAAAATGGAACTTGGGAGGTTGAAAACAAGCAAAACGAAATAAATTTTGAAAATCTTAAAAAAGAAATAGAAAGCTCTAATACCGGTAATATTTATTCAGCTAATAACGCATCTTACAAAATAAATAATAGATTAGATTACGCATCTTACCAAAAAAAAATTGAAGCAATAAAAGCAGATATTGAAAATGGCATTTATTACGAGCTTAATTTTTGTAGAGAATTTTATGCAGAACACACCAACATTAATCCATACCAAGTTTTTAAAGATTTGTGCCATATAGCAGAAGCACCAATGGCAGCTTTTTTGAAAATGAACAATCAATTTGTGATAAGTGCCAGCCCCGAACGGTTTTTAAAAAAGACAGGAGACAAGTTAGTTGCTCAGCCAATGAAGGGTACGATGAAAAGAAGTAAGGATGAAGCCGAAGATGAGATCTTAAAAAAACAATTGAAAAACAGTGAAAAAGAAAGGGCTGAAAACGTAATGATAGTAGACCTAATGCGAAACGATTTAACCCGAAGTGCTAAACTTGGCAGCATAACTGTGGAGCGTTTGTTTGATGCAGTAAGTTACAACGGTTTTCATACTTTAGTTTCAACGGTTAGTGCCAATATTGCAGAAAATATTTCATCGGTTAAGGCTATAAAAAATGCTTTCCCGATTGGTTCTATGACGGGCGCACCAAAAGTAAGGGTGTTAGAAAAAATTGAAGCTTATGAAAATACTAAAAGAGGCGTTTACGCTGGTGCTATTGGTTATTTTATGCCAAATGGTGATTTTGATTTTAATGTAGTAATTAGAACTTTGTTGTACAATTCGTTAAAACAATACCTTTCTTTTACAACAGGTGGCGCCATTGTTTTTGACTCAAAGGCAGCTGCCGAATTTGAAGAAACCGAATTGAAAGCAGCAAATATTTTGAAAGTATTGAACTCCAAATAACTTTAAAGGATAAAAAAAGGGTGTAACAATCGATTGTATTTTAAGGACTAACCGTACCCAAATTATAATTTACAAAATTGTAAGTGGTGGTAAACACAAACACATTTTGCGAAGTAGTGCTAATACAACCACGGCCACTATTATAAGCGTAGGTAATTGTATGAAAACCTGGGCCTGCAACATCTGGATTAAAGATGTTAAAAGCAACACCAGTGCCGCTAAAATTTCCACCCGGTGGGGTTGCGTTTATCATTACGGGTGCTGTTGAATTAACTACAGCAGGTAGGTCAATAATATTTGCGGTGGTATTACAATTTTGTAAGATACAGGTGTTTAAATGCCGTATCAAAAAATCATCGCCCAACTCGCCCGCAGTAGTGTTTACATTACTTTGTAAAATTCTTGTTTTTACCTCAGCTATACCTGCAGCATTGGCATAATCATCTATCACAATTGCATGCCTCGGGTGATGCAAAACATCGTCGCTTGGCTCAACAGCATTTGAATTGTTGTAATTGTAAATTGGCGCATCATCGCTACTCATCCAACCAATCATATCTAACTCTGTTCTTAGTGCAATTAAATTGGGTTCGGTAAATAAATCGTTAACAGAACCAATGCCACCATAAACGGCCGAAAGGTATGGAAATGAAACCAAGTTTACCAAACCCTGAATAGTGAGGCTGCTGCCCATGCCATCCCAATTATTAAACACATCGGTTTCCCACCTAATACCGTCATAACTTGCTTGGCAACCCAAAAGATAAACTGCGCAAACTCTGGTGCTTTTTGTTTCTATCGGATCGTTGCTAATTAAGTCGGCCATATCAGGATGTGTACCTAACCAAAGTGCGATGCCTGCACCTGCCGAATTTCCTTTCAATACAATTTTATTAGGATCAATATGTAAATCAGTAGCATAGTTGCGAATAAATTGAAGCCCTCTTTTTACATCATTTAAACATTTAATAACACCTTCTGTTTCGCCAAACTGTAGCAACCGATAACCAATGCTGGCATAGGCTATTCCGTTTTCTAAATAGTATTGCAGCTCGGTAGCATTATTTAAAATATCGTTTCTATTGCCAGCAACAAAACCGCCACCGTGAATGTAAATTACCAAAGGATAATTGCCATTTACATCGGGCAAAAATAAATGAAAGGCTTGCCGGTTAGGATCTGTTTGGTCGTATTCCACATTAAGTGCTTGTACTGGGTTGGTGGTATTTATATTGTAAGATGCTGGTGTTGGGTTAAACTGAATATTTAACTGAGCATTGCTATGCAATAAACTAAACACACCAATTATTAGCAGTATTAATTGAATAGGAAATGTACTTGTTTTCATAGGCCAAAGTTAAAAGTAAAACTAAACTTCAACTTGTAGTAAAAGAAATAAGTGCGGTTTTGCAAATTAACAAACAATCACAATCATTGATATTAAAACAAACTAAATTGCATTAAAACAATATTTAAAATCCAGCTTTATGAAACGGTTTTTTATCACCACGCTTTTTTCTTTCTTCCTGTTATTTGCTAATCTACTAATCGCTCAAAACAATGAAGTATGCGGTTTTATAAAACATCATTTTAATAAAAGCCCTGTTGCTAATGTAAAGTTATACATTGAAAATTCGATAGCGACCACAATAACTGATGAAGCGGGTGCATTTTGCATTAACTTAACTGAAGGCGAAAACAAAATTATTTTTGAACGAGAAGGTTATTTTAAAACCTACACAGTTTGCAAGATTGGAGATTTTCTTTCTATTGAAATGATAAAAAGCTCGGAGCAAGATTTAGCGATGAGTAAAGGTTTGTCAATTGAAAATATTGAAACGCTGAATAACCCAACTGGTAGAAAAGTAAACCAAAGAAACTTACCTAAAAGTGTTGTAAAAATATCGGAAGAAGAATCAATTGATTTGCCAGCTCGCGCTCACCCAGAAGTATCAACTATGTCATATTCATCGGCCTCAAAAGCAAGTGCTCCACGTGGCCCTTTAGGCGGGGCTGGGGCCACAGGTGCAGCTGCCTTAGAGCGTAAGAGAATTGAAACAGTAGTATCTTCAAAAGTGAGTGGATTAAAAACAAAGGGTTTAAGAACGGATGCTGGCGATTTTGCACGCAGAAAAAAAAGAGGAGGTGAAGCACCAAGAGCAAATACTACAGATGAAATACAGCAACAAATAAAAGCTGGCCGTTTAACTGCTGGTGAAATTAACGATTTTAGTAAATGGGAATTGTGGAACGATATTAATGAAAATGAATTGAGCCAATATAAAGAGGTATGGTCGTTTTACCCAAAAGAAAGGTACGCTGTTCAAGCGGTAACGGAACAAGGTTTCCCAATAGTAGATGCAACCGTTGCGTTGAATATTGATGGCGAAACTACTTGGACGGCCAAAACGGATAACACCGGAAAAGCAGAATTGTGGCACATGTTGTTTGACAAAAATAAAGCATCTAAAAAAGAAAAAATAAACCTTAAAGCAAGCATTAAATATAAAGGGGTAGAAAACAACTTGCCTCAACTAAAACGTTTTGAAGAAGGGGTAAATGTGATTACTTTTAAGGAAGATTGCAACTATGCTAAAAATGTTGATATTGCATTTGTAGTAGATGCAACCGGTTCAATGGGCGATGAAATTGATTTTTTAAAAGTGGAGTTATTAGATGTAGTTGATCGCATACAGACTGAATTTGAAGATTTACAAATACGTTTAGGTAATGTTTTTTATAGAGATAAAACAGATGCTTACCTAACCAAAAACTCGCCTCTTACAAAAAATATAAAAGCTGGCGTAGCTTTTATTAAAGATCAAGGAGCAGGTGGCGGTGGCGATTTTCCAGAAGCCGTTGATGCAGGTTTAGATGAGGCGGTTAACGAATTGCAATGGTCGAACGAAGCGATTGCTCGTATTTTGTTTTTAGTGTTAGATGCACCACCTCACCAAAATGAAGATGTAAATAAAAGCTTGCAACAAACCATTAGTACAGCAGCACAAAAAGGAATTAGAATTGTACCAATTGTTGGCAGCGGTGTTGATAAAAGCACGGAGTATTTATTGCGAAGTTGTGCCTTAGCTACCAACGGGCATTATTTATTTTTGACCGACCATAGCGGTATTGGTGGTTCACATTTAAAACCTTCTACCGACAGCTACGAGGTTAAAAATTTAAACGATTTATTGGTGGATCTTATAAAGCGATATGTGCAAGTACCCAATTGTAATGCAAAAGATGAGCCGATTACAATTGGGCCTAAACCAAATGATGATGTTAGTATTTCACCCAATCCAAATGATGGCCGTTTTTTAATTGAATCGACAACCGATTTAAAAGAATTGTTTATTACTGACGGCAATGGTAAAATACTAATTCGTTTTACCGATTTTGTTACTGGCCAAAACCAAGTGGATATTGCCAACTTCCCAACAGGTACATATTATGTGCGTTACGAGCAAGAGGGCAAGGTGGTTTCGCAAAAGGTGGTGAAGCGGTAAAGGTTATCTAGCCAAAACAACTTTTTGTGGCAAACTAATCACTTGGCCTTTTACATCTTTTAAATAACACCAATAAACGCCTGCTGGTAATTGGCGATTATGTTCATCTTTGCCATACCAAGTAAAAGCTTTTTTACTTGATGCGCTAAGTTGATGCTGTAATACAACTTCCCCTTTTAAGCTAATAATTTCAAGGTTAGATGCTTTAGTTATGTCTTCCCCAAATTGGAAAACAGTATAATTGCTGAAAGGGTTAGGATGATTATTTATTTTGATATTGTTTAAAGCCACTTCCTCAATTCCAACTATCGGTTCGGTAGCTTCAAAAGTAAATTGATTGTTGCTTTCGCATATTTCATTATACATGTTTTCGTAATCAAGCTCAATGGTAAAACTATGTGCCACATTTGAATTTAATTCGAAATCGTTTTTATAATAAACCGTTTCGTTAGGTTTGGCAAAACCAGTATGAACAACTTCTTCTGTGGTATCTGCTGTTTGAATAATTTGATAAGGTACTTCCTGTGTTTCTGGAATGTTTAAATATGAAATTTGAAACTGGATTCTTAAATTGTAAAAGAAGTCCGTTATATGGTCAATATCAATGTTAATGTTTTCTTCGTTCAAAATTATTTCGGGTTGGTGGTTAGTATAATATTTTAATGCCGGGTCCCCTGAATAGCTTACTGTATTAGCAGCATATTTATTAGCAAATTCGGGTTTATTAAAATGGGTATGAATTGCTTGATTTAGTTGCTGACCCAAAGTTGCCTCTACGTTTGCAACAAACATTTGTTCGTAAAGATCATCTACTAACCCAGCGCCAGCAAACATGTCTAAAATGCCGTTGAAACCAATATAAGCAGTAGCTCCTTTATTAGCTTGGTTCAACCATTCCATAGGTAAATTGGTTTGGTCATCACTAAAATAGGTTGTGTATAAATTACCTGCAAACTCATCTTGCCCAATAACAATTGGATATTGATTATTAAAATCATAATTTAAAGAGCTTCCAATTTCGATATCCCAACTTGATTTATTAGAGCCTCCTAAAAAGCTAATAATTTTCACCCCTTCATTTTTTATTGTGTTTTTCATACAATTGACAAGCTGATTAGGGTTGCTTATTTTACAAGTATTTGCAACTTGTTCTTCTTCATCTAAAAACAAAAATTTTGATGAAGCAGTTATACCGCCTTCTGATGCAATATTAGCTTGTTTTAGCAAGCCTCTATTATAAGGATTGTACAGCGTATCTACGAAATTTCTACTTCCGATATGTAAAATTTGGTGTCGCCACAATTGTTCTTTTACGTACTTACAAGGGTCATCAAAATTGGGCAATTCAACAGCTTTTACCTTTTCTAAATAATTTGATATTTCACCAGACCTAGTTACATTTAAACGGCCAATTGCTATGCGGCTTAGTGGGCTAAAATCTGCTGCGCCAAAAATTTGATCGCTTGCTTGGCTTCCAAAAGTAGGTATAAAATTTTGACTCCAATTCTGAAGATGTTTAGCTCTATAATTTACTATACCTCTGCCAATTAAAAAGCAATGTTCTGGTTTTATATCCCAATTTTCTAAAGCATCATTTAAAAAATGTTTAATAGCTAAAGGATGTTTTGCAATACCAAAGCTATACAAATCATACAGCTCTTCCACATTAACCACCACTGGTTTATAATTTCCACCTTCAACTGATGAACGGTAGTTTGCATACTGCAAAGCAGGAAAGGTTAGGTTTTCTAATTGTGGATGTGTAATGATAATATAATCTCCTTGATTAGCAGCTTCATTATAGTTAGTAAAGTTAGTTGCTGGTAACCACTCAATGTTTATAGTTTGATTGGCTTTGTATAAATATAGGTGTCGCTTTTCGTTTTTATTAGCTGGTAAATGTATTGCGTGAACATTTTTATCCTCTAAATAAACCAATTGTGTTTTTAGTTGATTGGTAACATCTATTAAAAAGTAAGTTTGATCTTCTATTAAATTTTCAAACTCTATATATTGGTTATTTTCACTAGCATCTAAATAAAATTCAAAGGTATTATTGCCACCAAAATCAAAACTTCGAGGGTATTTTATTGACAAGTAAGAAATACCAATTCTATCAACATAAGCGGTATCTGTTAATGAGCTAAACTCAATGGTATTTTCAAGTTCATTCAATTTTTCAACTGGTAAATTATTTATCTGGTAACTTTTAATTGAATGTTTATCAAAAGTATTATCAACAACTATATCGTTATTTAACTTTACCTGCAAATGATGTACTGATAATTCATTAATACTTATGCCTACTACTTCCAATTCAATATTAGCGTTAGGCCCATTACCATAAATAGAATGTATGTTTAATGGTATTTTTGTATTGCTATAAAATTGTGAATAATTTACAATAGTATTTGTTAAATATCCTTCTCCTTCGCCATATCTACCAAAATGAATATCATTTAAATTCAATGGAATATCTGGATGATGAATATGATGATGTCTACCATCTGGTTTTCCACGATTATATGAGGAGGGGTTGTTATAAACCACTTCGTGCATAAAGTATTTTTCTTTTTCTGGTGCATCTTCAAAATTACTTTCAAAGTAGTTAATCCTTTTTTCTGCTAAGCCTGTGGTTAAAAAATAAACGGCCGTATCGGTAAACATACTGAAACGGGTTTGCAATTGATGTTCTGGTTTTTCGTATAATTGGGTGTCAAAGCTTCCATCTAATTTTTTTCCATAAAATTCTAAGTAGTCGCCTTCTGCCCAAGCTTCTTTATTACTAACATAAATAGGTATTTCTTTCCCTTCATTAATTAATAATATTTCATTGCCGTTAATTGAATCAATAGGAAAACCTTGTTCTTTCAGCGTTTTATAATCTAAAGTGTAGCTGCCTGTTTCTGCCACCTTAATTTTGTAATAGGTTTTGTTGTAGGCTACCCAATCGTTTTGTGTTTGCGCAGAGGAATTAAAAATGGCAAATATTGGTATAATTAATATTAAGAGCTTTTTCATAGTTTTGAAATTTGAGCTTAAATATAGTAAAATTTTAGTAATTTATTGTATTGAAGCAACAAACAGATTAATAGTTTTTCAAAAACCATCCATACGTATTCAATATTGTTTCTGTTAATTTTTGCTATTTGGTTTTGTATTGTTTTAAATGCCTATAATTTAATATAATTTAAATGTACAATATTTTACTATGATTAAAATAAGATGCTTACATTTAGCAGTAAAACAATTCATTTTGCTGCTGCTATTTTACATTTAAAAGCATACAAGGCAAAAGAACCAAGCCAATGTTGGCCTGCATAATCGCCATCGCTTATTTTGGTAAGTGAATAGTTTAAATGTTCAGTAGCCAAGTTGTAAGCATTAGTATTATTTTTTAATGGATATAAACACCAAGCTCTTGAAAAATTTAGGCCATCTAAATGCACCAACTTACCATCGGTACGGTCAATAATTTTACCTGGTGTTAAGGTCAATTGTTGCTTATGCAAGTTGGGCAAAAAATTTACAAACCATTTTTCGAAGGCGGCTTCGGCTAAAACCTTTCGCATAATATCTACCTCTTGCAAACAAGGAGATAAAAAATCGTAACCGCTGGGCTCCCAACTAATGGGGCAGTCTTTATCATTTTCGTAAAAACGTAAAGCGTTTGTTTTAATACTGTTTTGCAAAACGGTATCATTTACGGTTAGCGCGTAATCGTAAGCAAAGCTCAAGCCAAAAGCCGTATTGGTATGCTCCCCTACCCTAATCGGATAAACTAACTTAGGTAAATATTCAACATAAGCCGTGGCAATGTAATGGGCCAAGGGTTGTATATTTTGATACAATTGTTTAGCCATTAAATCATCCCAAGTAAATAATTCTTCTTGCAACTTTAGTAGCCACGCCCAACCATAAGTGCGCTCAAAGCTTTTACTTTCTTTATTTAAAGAAAAATAGGCGACTTCTTTTTTAATGTTTTCGGCAGTTAAGTTTTGTGTTAGTTTTTGAATCGCTTCTTCTCTCCTTTCTAATTGTGGAAAGTTTTTGAGCAGATAAATGAGCGACCAATGCCCGTGAACCGCCGAATGCCAATCGAAGCAACCATAAAATGCTGGGTGATGTTTTATAGGCATTGCTAAATCGGTTGGCTTTGCAATAACTACACCCGATTTATAAGGCAAGGGTTGTTGAATACAAGTTAAAGGAAGATTAGCTAAGCGGTTGGCTTGTGCTAAATCTAAAGTTATTTGTTGATTGTTTTTTTCTGGCAAATTGGCTTTCACTGGTTTTATTATTTTCTGTTTTGTTATTGATGAACAACTTACCAACAGGCAAGTAACAATTGTTAAACTTAATAATTTCCTTTTCATCATTCCGCTTTTATTAATTTGTACAAATGCATTAGTAAATTTCAGTATTGTAAAAAACAAATAGTAATCGTATTGTTTAGTTAAACAATTTGAAATTTAAAAATAGAATGAAATACGTCTTTTTAAATGTTGAGTTTTAAAAAAAGCAACTTAACACTAAGTTTACAAAACACAAAATAACTAACAATAAATTAATGTTTTGAGAAATTAAACTTAACATCTATAAACCACCTTTGCACAGAATTTGATACTCTTATAATAAACAATTTTTAAATGACCTAAGTATCGTAAAGATTCTTTTCATTAAACACATTAAACAAAACAATGAATTTTAAATTATTTGGAATTTTAATAGTAACAAGCTTTACCATTTTTTTTACTTCCTGCGATGAAGAATGTACATTTGAATGTAAAAATGGCAGCGTTTGTATAGATGGTGATTGCGATTGCACAGCTGGTTGGACAGGCATAGATTGCAGCACACCAATAACCGAAGATTGTGATAACGACTGCCTAAATGATGGTGTTTGCAACAATGGTACCTGCAATTGCGCCGATGGCTGGACGGGGGTAGATTGTAACACACCAACTGCTGCTATTATAGAAACTATAAGTGGCGACGCTTTAAGAATTACTGATGAAATTACCTTAACAGCCGACAAAATTTACAATGTAGTGGGTAGATTAACTGTAGAAAATGGTGGAGTTTTAACAATTGAACCAGGTGCTATTTTAAAATTTGCCGAAGGTCAGGAGGCTTCTGCTTCTGCATTGTTAGTTGCCAGAGGTGGTAAAATTAACGCAGTTGGTACTGCCGAAAAGCCAATTATTTTAACATCTGTATTAGATGCCATTAACTTAGGAGAAATTAATGGCTCATTAGGTAAAACAGATGTTCAAAAGTGGGGCGGTTTAATAATTTTAGGTAACGCAAAAATATCGGCACAAGATGGCGATACCGAGGCAAACATTGAAGGTTTACCTGTTGGTGTCGATTCTGTTTATGGCGGCGATGATGATAGCGACAACTCTGGTGTAATTCAATACCTATCTGTTCGCCACGGTGGTATAAACATTGGTGAGGGCAACGAACTTAATGGTATTACACTTGGTGGTGTAGGAAATGGTACCACAATTGACCATATAGAAGTTGTAGCTAATTTAGATGATGGCATTGAACTTTTTGGTGGTACGGTAAATGTAAACCACGCCATTATTGCTTATCAGGGCGACGATGCAATTGATATTGATCAAAACTATGCAGGTACAATTAACAACTTTGTTGTAAAACACGGCAACTCTAATACCGATGAAGCTTTGGAAATTGATGGGCCTGAAAATTCAACTTATACTGATGGACTATTTACCTTAATGAATGGTACTGTTATTAACGATGGTACTGAAGGTTCGGCTGGTGATTTAAGATCTTTAGCACAAGGTACAATTACTAATGTTAGTTTTGAAGGTTACAGCAATGGGCCAGGCAAGTTTTTAAAATTAAGAGCCAGCTACGACCCCGCCAACGAATGTGCTGAAAAAACAGATGCCTATAGCAATTTTTTAGATGGCAAATTAAATATAGAATCTTGTGGTTTTGCCGGATTAACCTCATTAACAAATGCGGTTACAGCTTATAAAGATGATGATGATGCCCCTTGCCATACCGATAATACCGTATTGCCAAACGAAGCTGGTGTTGACGAAAAAACAAAGAACTCAAATAATAAAACCGAAGCCGTTTCCGGAGCCGATTTATCCGAATTTGCAGGTTGGTCGTGGTCAGCTATTAATGGTGAAATATAAAATAATTAATATTATTTAAAATATTAATTATTAAAAGAAATTTATAAAAACCGCTTGTCTGATTTTAAATTGGACAAGCGATTTCAAAATAAAACAAAAATGAATTTTTCTAAAATAGTTTTGCTCATCAGCTTATTATTAATTTATGGCAGTTTGGCTTTTGCTCAAAACGCAGCCATTAAAGGCACGGTAATTGATGATGGTAGCAATGAGTTACTTCCATTTTTAAATGTAATAATAGATGGCACCACTATTGGTACTTCTACCGATATGGATGGCGCATATAGTTTAAAGGTTGATGCAGGAACTTACGATTTAGTGTTTTCATATTTGGGCTATGCCGATCAAAAAATTACTAATGTAATTGTTGCTGCCAATGAAGTAAAAGTTGTTGATGTAAGAATGGGAGGCTCATCAGAAACCATTGAAGAAATTGTAATTACTGCAAGGCAAGCCCGCAATACCGAAAATGCCTTACTTACCTTACAAAAAAAATCTTCAAACTTGTTAGATGGAGTTTCATCTCAATCATTTAGAAAAACTGGTGATGCTAATGCTGCTGGAGCAATTAAACGAGTAACTGGCGTTTCTGTGCAAGATGGTAAATATGTATTTGTAAGAGGCTTAGGCGATCGTTATACTAAAACCCTTTTAAACGGTAATGATATACCCGGTTTAGATCCTGATAGAAACAATGTCCAGATGGATATTTTTCCGGCCAACTTAATTGACAGAATTGTAGTAAACAAAACATTTACACCCAATTTACCCGGCGATTTTACTGGTGGTATAGTTGATATTACTACTAAAGATTTTCCCGATTCTTTAACTATAAATTTAAGCTATGGTACATCTTACAATCCACAAACACACTTTAATGATGAGTTTATATTGTACGAAGGCGGCAAAACAGATCTTTTAGCCTTCGACGATGGCACAAGGGCGTTACCTTTTCCAATAAAAACACCTGTACCAGATGAATCGAAAAACAACAGAGATTTAACTACACTAACTGCTGCTTTCAACCCTCAACTGGCAGCTAGTCCTGCTAAAAATTTTCTAAACCAATCTATATCTTTTAGTTTGGGTAATCAAATAAATAAAGCGCATACCGATGTAGGTTATAATGTAGCTTTAAATTATGGCTTAAATTACCAATATTTAGACCAGGTAACTAACGCCGAGTTTTTTAAAAGCCCTTTTGATAAAGGCCAGGCAAGGTTAGAACGTAAAAGGGAAAGCATTGCTAAAATTGGAGAACAAGATGTAACTTGGTCCGCATTAATAGGTACTTCTTTAAAAATTAGAGACAAAAATAAATTACGATTTAACTTATTTCACGCTCAAAACGGAAACACCAAAGCAAGTGAAGGCATTACTATAAATGGTGAAGCCAACCCATCTGAGAAACTAAACAATGCTTTATTTTATACAGAAAGAGCAATCACTAATTTTGGCTTATCAGGTAGCCATCAAATAAAAAACGATATAAAAGTAAATTGGAGAGGCGCCGCTACCCGATCGAAAATTGACGATCCGGATTTAAGAATTATTGATATGAATTGTGAAGTGGATGACACCGACCCAGAAGATAATTGTGGTGTTGGCGTTTATCATTTAGATACCTCAGTTGGTGCAGGTATTAGAAGAGATTTTAGAGCTTTGCAAGAATTTAATTTTACTGGTGGTGTTGATATTGAAATACCATTTACCTTAAAAAATAAAAATATAAGCAAGTTACAATTTGGGGTATTAGAAACTTATAAAATTAGAGATTTCAACATACAAACTTTTACGGTTTTCAATGATAAAGTGAGAGATTTTGATTTTGATCCCAACTTCTTTTTTCAACCAGAAAATATTTGGACAGTAGCGGATGGGCTGGGTACTTACATTAGATACGACTATACGCCAAGTAATACCTATAGTGCTACACAAAATATAACTGCTGCTTATGTTATGAACGAAATGCCTTTTGGGGCGGGCAATAAAATTAAGTTAGTTTATGGTTTTAGAGCAGAATATTTTACCAATAGTTTTACTGGTAATAACCCAGCTGCGCCACCAAGTGCACCTTTAGATTTTGTTGATTCATTATTAGTAGAAGATTTAAGCATACTGCCTGCCGTAAATTTGGTTTACAACGCTACCAGCAATATGAATATTAGAGCTGCTTATAGTAAAACAGTAGCAAGGCCATCTTTTAAAGAAAAATCTACCGTTTCAATTTATGACCCTATTTCTGGAAGAAGATATACCGGTAATATTAATTTACTTTCAACCGATATACATAATGCTGATTTACGTTGGGAATATTTTTTCCGTTCGAGTGAAATGATTTCGATAGGTGGTTTTTACAAACAGTTTACCAACCCAATTGAGTTAATAGCTGAAGAACTACAACCAAGTGAAATTAAACCTCAAAACGCTAAAAGTGCAACCGTATTAGGAATCGAATTTGAGTTTAGAAAAAACTTTAGTTTTATTAATGAGAATTTAAAAAGCCTTTCTGTTGGTTCTAATTTTACTATTATAAAATCAGAAGCTAAAATGATAGAAAAAGAATACAACAGCAGAAAAAAAGAGGCGCTTAAAGGAGAAGAAATTAGCGATACCAGAAGTTTGCATGGTCAATCGCCTTACATAATTAATGCCTACCTTAATTATGCCAGTAAAAAAATTGGCTTAGCAGGCAATTTAAACTACAACGTACAAGGTGAGCGCTTAGCTGTTGTAGGCATTGGTGGTATTCCTGATGTATATGAACAGCCATTTAATAGCTTAAATTTTAAGCTTACACAGTCGTTAATTAAAAATAAAGCAAGGCTTAGTTTTAATATTGATAATATTTTAGACCAGTCGAACAACTTTTTATACAAATCTCAGATGTCTGAACTGGCAACTTATAATTTTTTTCAGAGAGGAAGAACTTTTGGTTTTGGCTTTTCCTATAACTTCTAATTTCAAAATAGCTGTTTTTACATCCTGTATTTAAAAACAGTTATTTGCCCCCCGTGGGTTTTGGTTTTGTTAATAGCAATCTTATAAAAATATGGTTACTGTTTTTTTTGTTTAGATATAACATTTTTAAAGAAAATATTATATCTAAACATCAATCATATTAAAAAAATTTGTGTTACATTTTATGGCTTTCTTGGTATAAATAGGCAACTCCTTATATTATAAAATTAACTTTTACCTTTAACAGTAAATCATAAATCACCCAACACCCAACACCCACGCTTAGTCTGGTGGATTATGTAAATACAAATTCTTTTTGTTTAACTTATTGTTATCTTCTTCAAAATCTTTTCCAATTCTGTAATCACTATGATGACTTTCGTCGGATGGTATTGCATCGGTTAACTCCACATTTCTGCGCTTGTAAGCTGGTTGCTTTTCCATTTCGGTAATGTTACGTGGTGTACTCAATTTTAAACTTAAATTACGTAAGCGTTTTTTAACTTCAATGTTCTTTTTTAAAGCTTTCAACTCATCCGATACTTCGTCTTCTTCTATCTCTTCTGTATCAGTAGCACTCATTACAGGTTTTTCCATCAATTGCATTTCCTCATCTTCAGTTTCACTAACTACCGTGTCAGTTTTCGGAAATTGCAATGGGTTTAAATCTAACTCTACCGTATTCTCTTTTTTTGCTGCAAAAAGTGCATCAGCCGCACCAAGCACCACTTTGGTATCTTCTAATTTATGAACCACTTTTCCGCTACTTGAATTTTGAGTAATTTCGTCTTGTAGTAAGTTTTCGAAGCCCGTAGCAATTACAGTAATGCTTAGTTTGTCTCCCAAATTATCGTCGGTACAATTACCCCAAATAATTTCGCAATCTAAGCCAATAGATTCTTGTACAAAATCGGTTACCAAACCAATTTCATCCATAGTTACTTCATTGGCACCTGAGGTAATGTTTAGCAACACATTACGTGCGCCATCCATTTGACCGTTATTTAACAAGGGTGTGTTGATGGCACTTTGCGCAGCTTTTACTGCTCGGTTTTCGCCTTCGGCAATACCAATACCCATAATGGCTACACCACCTTCGCGCATAACGGTGTTTACATCTTGAAAATCAACATTTACATAACCAGGTATGGTTATAATTTCTGCAATACCTTTAGCCGCGGTTGTTAATACATCATCAGCTTTTGAAAATGCGTCAGAAATTTTTAAATCTCCATACATTTCACGTAAGCGATCGTTCGAAATTACTACTAAGGTATCTACTGATTTTCTAAACTCTTCTACCCCCTTTTGGGCTTGTATCATTCTTCTTTTTCCTTCAAATGAAAAAGGAGTGGTAATAATACCAACAGTTAATATGCCCAATTCTTTTGCAATTCGTGCTATTTCTGGCGCTCCACCAGTACCAGTTCCGCCTCCCATACCAGCGGTAATAAAAAGCATTTTAGTATTGTTGCTTAGTATTTGCTTAATTTCTTCTATTGATTCAATAGTGGCATCGCGGCCAACTTCTGGTTTATTACCAGCACCTAAACCATTGGTTTTTTTAGGGCCAAGCCGAACTTTAATTGGTACAATACTAATTTCTAATGCTTGTTCGTCGGTATTACAAACAATAAAATCAACCCCTTCAATACCTTTGCTGTACATATGGTTTACCGCATTACTGCCACCACCACCAACACCAAGTACTTTTATTATTGAAGTTTTGTTTTTTGGACTATCAAATTCTAAAGGCATATTACAATTATTTTATTTTAGTTATATATTTAATTTAAATTAATTAGGCGTTTCCAAATTCTTGAATTTCTTCATCGGCAAACCATTTTCTTCCTTTCTCAAACATTTTTGTAAACCAACTTACAGAACTCTTATTATTTTGCTTTGGAAAACTTTCTACCTTTACAGCATTAATATTGTTATTGGTGTTTTGAAAACCTTTTAACATTAAACCTATAGAAGTGGCATACATTGGGTGCATTAAACTTTCGGGGGTACCTTCACTTAAATGTTCATTAGGGTAACCAATTCTGCAATCGAAACCAGTTAGGTATTCTACCAATTGCTTTAAATGCTTTAGTTGCGAACCACCACCAGTTATTACAATACCGGCAATCAACTTGTCAATGTACCCGCTTACTTTTATCTCGTGTAATACTTCTTCAATAATCTCTTCCATACGCGATTGAATAATGCTTGATAGCGTTTTTACACTTACCTCTTTGTGCTTTCTACCTTTTAAACCTGCTATAGAAATTACTTGGTTATCCATTGAGCTTAATGCCAAGGCTGCACCAAATTTTAATTTGAGTTGTTCTGCCTGCCTGCGCATTACCGAACAACCCTCTTTAATATCTTCTGTAACAATATTACCTCCAAACGGAATTACTGCGGTATGACGTATTAAGCCGTTATGAAAAATAGCGAGGTCTGTGGTGCCTCCACCAATATCTACCAAAGCAATGCCTGCCTCTTTTTCTTCAAAACTTAATGCCGCTTGTGCCGAAGCAATTGGTTCTAAAATTAAATCTGCTACTTCAAGGCCTGCACTTTCTGTACAACGCTGTATATTTTTTGCAGCAGCAATTTGCCCTGTTATAATATGAAAGTTGGCTTCAATGCGATTGCCCGACATGCCAATAGGATCTTTTATGCCTTGTTCATTATCAATGGTAAACTCTTGTGGTAAAACATGTATAATTCTATCACCTGGATCAATGTTTAACTTATACATATCACTCATCAGTTTTTGTATATCGTTAACCGTTATCACCTCATCCATTCCGTTTTCTCTAACCAAGCTTCCTCTACTTTGCACACACTTTATATGTTGCCCAGCAATACCCACATGTACACTTGCAATATCAATATTACTAACTTTTTGTGCCTCGGTTACTGCCTTCTGGATGGCCTCAACTGTTTTGTTAATGTTGGCTACTACGCCACGCATTACGCCAGTCGATTCTGCTTTGCCCACACCCAATATTTCTAACTTGCTATATTGGTTGAGCTTACCAACAATGGCTACTACTTTTGTAGTACCAATATCTAATCCAACTATTATTTCTTCCTCTTTTTCCATTACTGTTTCGGTTGTTTAAGTTCACATAAAATTTGATTGTTGTACTTTAAGTTGACTACTTCTATGGGTTGTTCAATAGCAACATCTTTTTTGTAAAAATTTTCAAGCTTCTTAAACTTCAATTCTAAATTTGCTACACTACCAAGCAAAATTTCAAAGTCTCCAACCTTAGGTATTAGTACAAAATCGCCATTTGCCTCTACATAAATTTGCTCAATCATTGCTTTCCACAATTGATTTCCATCTATGTAATTAGCCAATTTAAAAATAGCTTTATCTATATCAGAACTTAATAGGACGTTTATCTGTTTATCATCTTTAATGAAGCCCGAAGCTAAAACAACCCTAACCGTAAAATTAGGAGAAACCTCGAACTTATTCTGCTCACTATCAATATAATAACTAACATTATTGCTGTTGATAACCCTAACCAAAGGACGTTTTTCTATTATATTAACATTTAATGTATTATTGCTATCAAAAAAGGCATCTGCCTGTTTAACAAAAGCTATTTGTTGGGCTGTTTGTTCTACTAATCGTAGATCAATGGCTTGTAAATTTGTACCAGTTATCGGTATATTTAAATTTTCTGTAACTGTTTTTATAATATCATTTTGCGTAAGAAATGCCTCAGCTGATTTTTCCCCAAAATTTACAGTTATATTATTACAAGATGAACTATTAATTGAATAATTGGTAGTAACTAATAGTGCACCAACTAAACCCAATAGTAAAATGAGTAAAATATTATACCTATATTTTTCGCTTTTTGCTTTCATTTTTTAGATCGTTTTTGGATGTAACAAATTCTTCAATGGTGCTACTAATTTATCTATATCGCCTGCTCCTGCAATCAACAAAACTTCAAATTTCTTATCATAAAAAGCAGCTAATACTTTTTCTTTTTTTATAATTTCTTTGTTAGTATTTTTTATTTTTTTTAAGATGATGTTTGAGTCAACTCCTTCAATTGGAGCTTCGCGAGCAGGGTAAATTTCAGTAATAAAAATTTCATCTGCTAAATCTAAACTTACCGCAAATTCTTTAGCAAAATCTTTTGTTCTACTATACAAATGTGGTTGAAACAAAATGCTAATTTTCTTATCCGGATATAAAGTTCTACTCGTACTAATTAAAGCTTGTAATTCTTTAGGGTGATGCGCATAATCGTCAATCATTACCAAACTTTCGGTATTAATTATGTATTGAAATCTTCTAAAAATACCTTCAAAACTTTCTATACCTTCTTTAATTTTGGGTAAAGATGCGCCACATAAATAATTTACCGCCGAAGCAGCTACTGCATTCTCTATATTGTAAATGCCGGGTAAAATTGTTGAAATATTTTTGAGGTGTTGCCCATCTAAACACAAATTAAAAAACTGCTTACCTTTTACTGTTGTAATATTGTAGGCGTAAAAAATTGGTTTTGTTCCGTTTGCTTTTACCCCATAGTTTAATGTTTTTAAACTGTTGTTTAAATTTACCGAAGTGTGTTTAATTACTTTATTTTCTGTTTTAGTTACAAAATCTTCAAAGGCTAATTTTACGTTTTCATAGTTTTTATAGATGTCCAAATGGTCGGCATCAATAGCAGAAACTATAGCATAATTTGGTTGTAGTTTTAAAAATGAACGATCGTATTCATCAGCTTCTACAATTACATATTCACTATTCCCAAATTTAAAATTACTGTTATAGTTATTGCAAATACCACCAATAAAGGCAGTAGCATCAATGCCAGAAACAGTTGCGATCCAACTGGTTAAAGCAGTAATTGTAGTTTTACCGTGTGTGCCTGCAATAGCAATAGTTGTATAATTTTGTGTAATGCTTTGTAATACTTCCGAACGTTTTAAAACAGTAAATTCATTTTGTAAGTAGTAATTTTTAATCGCATTATTTTTTGGTATTGCTGGTGTGTAGATCACCAAATCAGCTGCTATATCTACCTTTGAAATTTCATCATCATAAAAAACAACAATGCTTTCTTCTGCCAGTTGTTGGGTAAGTTCAGTTTCTGTTTTATCATAGCCTGTAACAGTTTTTCCTTTTTGTTTAAAGTAACGAGCCAAAGCACTCATACCAATGCCACCAATGCCAATTAAGTAAATATTCGATATGTTTTTAAGGTCTATCATTTACTATTGGCTATTGTAGTTACTAAGGTAGCAATATCTTTAGCTGCGTTAGGTTTCGCAAATTGCTTAAAGTTTTGGCTTAAAGTATTTTGAAGGGTTTTATTATTTAGTAAGTCAATTATTGTGGGGACTAACTTTTCTTCCGCTTCGTCATCTTTAACTAATATAGCCGCATTCTTTGCTGCTAAGGCATTTACATTTTTGGTTTGATGATCTTCCGCTACGTTTGAAGAAGGTAACAAAATAGCAGGCTTCCCAATAATAGCTAACTCGGCAATAGTGCCACCAGCACGGGAAACAATTACATCGGCCAAAGCATAAGCATAATCCATTCGGGTAATAAAGTCGGTGATAATTAATTGGTGTTTCACATCATCAGTTTTATAAAACTTATACTGTGGTAAATACAACTTACCAGTTTGCCATATTATTTGAACATCTGGAATTTGCAATAGCTGCGATATTTTTTTAGCAACCGCCAAATTAATTGCCTTTGCACCCAAGCTGCCGCCTGTAATAAAAACTGTTTTTTTATCTGCTTTTAGTTTAAATTCTGCTGCCGCTGCTGCTTTGGTAACTTTAGATGCTGTAATTAAAGATCTTATAGGATTACCTGTTACTACTATTTTATTGGCATCAAAATATTTCTCCATTCCTTCATACGCCAAGCAAACTTTTGTAGCACCTTTACCTAATAAACGATTGGTAACGCCTGGGTAAGAATTGGCTTCTTGCAACACCGTTGGAATACCCAACCACTCTGCTACCTTTAAAGTTGGGCCGCTTGCATAACCACCAACACCTATGGCAACATTAGGTTTAAATTTTGATACTATGAAGAAAGCGTTGACCAAACTCCAAAGTAATTTTATTGGGAATAATAAATTTTGTAAAGTAAACTTGCGTTGGAAACCGCTTATCCATAAACCTTTAATTGGGTAACCTGCTTGCGGTACTTTATGCATTTCTAATTTACCCTTTGCCCCAACAAATAAAATATCAATATTAGCATGCATTGCCTTTAATGCATTGGCAATAGCTATGGCTGGAAAAACGTGCCCGCCTGTTCCTCCTCCACTAATCAATATTTTTATTGGCTGCTTCATTTGGCAAATGCTTTTAAAGGTTTTTCATCATCTTCAATATATCTACTCACACTTAAAATAATACCAATTGAAATGCTGGTAAACACTAATGAGGTGCCGCCCATACTAATAAATGGCAACACCAAACCTGTTACGGGTAGCAATTGAACGGTTACCGCCATATTCATAAAAGCCTGCACTACTAAACTAATGCAAAGCCCTACGGCTAAAATTGCACCAAAGGCATTGGGCATCTTATAAAATAAACGAACGGTACGCAACAGTAAAAACATGTACAAAAACACTATAATTATTCCACCTAACAAACCATACTCTTCTATAATAATGCTAAAAATAAAATCGGAATAAGGGTGTGGTAAATATCTGCTTTGCTCACTATGGCCTGGGCCGTTACCAAAAGTACCTCCGCTAGCAATTGCTATTTTCGATTGCTGCGTTTGCCACACTTCTTCTTCATTATCTACATAATTTATTATTCTGCTTTTCCAAGTTGTTATTCTACCAGAGTAACCTGCCAATGAAGCAACTCCAATACAACTGATACCTAAAAACATAACTACTACAAGGCCACCAAACAAATGCTTCAACCTTACTCGGCCAATAAACATTAACATAAAGCAAGTAATAAATAGCAATGCAGCACTCGATAAATCGGCGGGTGCTATTAAGCCACAAACAATAATTAATGGAATAATAATCTTATAAAATGCAGAAATTGGGTTGGCAATTTTGTTTTGATTAGATGATAAAATATATGCCGTATAAATTACCATTGCCAGCTTAGCCAAATCTGCAGGTTGAAAACTTAAATGAAATAAAGGTATTTCAATCCAACGCCGTGCTTGGTTTAGTTCGGTACCATACATTAAAGTTAACAGCAATAATGGTATGGAAAGAGCCAACAACAACACGCCAATTTTTTTATACAAGCTATACCTTACTTGATGACATAAAAACATTAATAAAAAACCAAATACACTTATTAACAGGTGCTTAAACAAATAAAATTCGGTATTACCATTGCGGGTTTTGTAAGCTAAAAACTCTGTTGAGCTATATACCACTAGCAATGATATTGCAGTTAATGCAATCACTATCCACCAAATAAATTTATCTCCCTTTAGGTATTTGAACATTACAACTATTGTATTATAAATTTCTTACACTTTCTTTAAATTGCAATCCTCTATCTTCATAGTTTTCAAACAAATCGAAACTTGCACAGGTTGGTGATAATAATACTACCTCTCCTTTTTTAGCTAATTGATGTGCTGTGCCAACCGCCTCTTGCATAGTGTTGGTGTTCACCATCATATCAACATGCTTACCAAAAGCTTTATGTATTTTAATTACATCTTCTCCTAAGCAAACAATGTACTTCACCTTTCTTGCAACTAAATCTTCTAGTACGGTGTAATCATTACCCTTATCAATACCACCAACTATCCAAATTACTGGCTCTTCCATTGTTTCTAATGCATACCAGGTAGAGTTAACATTAGTGGCCTTCGAATCGTTAATGTATTGTACGCCAGCTACTTTAATCACCTTCTCTAAGCGGTGTTCCAAATTGGTAAAGTCGTGCATCGAATCTCTTATCGAATCTTTTCGAATATTTAAAATAGAGCCAGCAATGCCAGCTGCCATTGAGTTATGCACGTTATGCTTACCTTGTAATCCTAATTCGTATATCGACATATTAAATTGATTTTTTTTGGTTTTAATGAGCATTTCATTTTCGTTTAAATATGCTCCTTGTTCAATATTGCTTTTAATAGAAAATGGATATTTTTCTGATACAACATTTACACTATTTAAATGCTGCGCTATTACTTCATCATCTGCACAGTAAATAAAACTGTCTGCTTCAGTTTGGTTTTTTATTATTTTAAATTTTGATAGGATGTAGTTTTCAAATTTGTAATCATACCTATCTAAATGATCGGGCGTAATGTTTAAAAGAATAGCAATGTTTGGTTTAAAATTTTGAATCCCATCTAACTGAAAACTACTAATTTCCAACACATAAAAAGAGCTTGGTTTGTTGGCCACTTGCCTTGCAAAACTCTTTCCTATATTTCCACCAATAGCAACATCTACGCCATCGTTTTTTAAAATGCTGTAGATTAAAGAAGTAGTGGTAGTTTTTCCATTGCTGCCAGTTATACCAATAATAGTAGCATCATCTTTTACATATTGATAGGCAAATTCAATTTCAGATATACAATTTAAATTTATTGCGTTTACTTCTTTTATTATGGTTGTAGTATCTGCAATGCCAGGGCTTTTTACTACAACATCTGCATTTAATATTTTTGAAAGTGTGTGGCCTTGTTCTTCAAAAGCAATACCTGCACTAGTAAGTTCTGTTTTGTAATTTGGTTTGATGCTTCCATAATCCGACACAAAAACATCGTATTTATTTTGTTGCGCCAACAATGCTGCACCAACACCGCTTTCCCCCGCTCCTAATATGGCCACTCGCTTATTCATCATCTTAGTTTAATGGTTACAAAGGTTAACAAGGCCAGTAAAATGGTGACGATCCAAAAGCGAACCACAATTTTTGTTTCTGCCATTCCCTTTTTTTGATAATGATGGTGAAGCGGACTCATTAAAAATACCCGACGACCTTCTCCATATTTTTGCTTGGTGTATTTAAAGTAACTAACCTGCATTATTACCGAAAGATTTTCAACCAGAAAAATGCCGCATAAAACAGGCAGCAACAATTCTTTACGAACCATAATGCCTAATACTGCTATTATAGAACCGATGGTTAAAGAACCAGTATCGCCCATAAACACACTTGCCGGGTGTGAGTTGTGCCACAAAAAGCCAATGCAAGCACCTGTAAAAGCACCTGCAAAAATTACCACTTCACTAATATTGGGAATGTATAAAATGTTGAGATAATCGGTAGTAATGTAGTTGCCCGACAGATAAACAAATACCCCTAATGTAGCACCAATAATTGCCGAAACACCAGTTGCGAGACCGTCTAAACCGTCCGTCATATTAGCTCCGTTTGAAATGGCCGTTATAATAAAAATAACAAAGGGAATGTAAATTAGCCAAGCGTATTTACCCCAATTTTCATTAAAGCAAGTTAGCAAGCTGGAGTAATTTAAGTTCACTTCTTTTACAAAAGGAATACTAGTAACTGGCGCTTTTACATCAACCAAATTGGTAACAATACCGTGTTCGTCCACCCGCTCAATTTCCCCATCCATCACTTCATAATAACCGGTTAGGTTTTTCACTTGCTTCTTATCAATCCTAACCAAAACATCATTACTAAAAAATAAAACCGCACCAACCAACAAGCCAAGGCCTACTTGACCCATAATTTTCACTCTGCCTTTTAAGCCTTGTTTATTTTTTTTAAATACTTTAATGTAATCGTCAACGCCACCAATAATGGCTGCACCAACTGTTACAACAATCAATAAAATAATGTATATGTTTTCTATTTTAGCAAGTAGTAAAGTTGGAATTAAGATGGCCGTAATAATAATAAAACCTCCCATAGTTGGCGTACCTTGCTTTTCTTTTTGGCCTTTTAAGCCAAGGTCTCTTACGGTTTCGCCAACTTGTAGTTTTTGAAGTAAGTTGATAATGCGACCACCAAAAACCAAACTAATTAGCAAAGAAAGAATTACCGCAACCGCCGCTCTAAACGACAAAAACTGAAATACTCCTGCGCCTGCCAGTCCAAATGTTTCATCTAAATACTTAAACAAATAATACAACATTAGGCTTCGAAATTTTTGAGGGTTTCTAACAAAACTTGTTTGTCGTCAAATGGATATTTTACACTTTTTATCTCTTGGTATTTTTCATGTCCTTTACCATATATACCAATAATGTCGCCTGGTGCTGCCAAGTATCTTGCCATGCGTATGGCTTCTTTTCTATCATTAATACATACTATCTTTTTTTTGTAGATGGGCGATAAACCTTCCATCATATCATTTATAATATCTTTAATTTCTTCAGAGCGTGGATTGTCTGATGTTAAAATAACCTTATCACTCAAAGCACAAGTGATGTCTGCCATTTTTGGTCGCTTGGCTTTGTCTCTATCGCCACCTGCGCCAATTACCGAAATCACTTTTTCGTTGCCTGTTCTCAATTCGGCAATGGTTTCTAAAACATTTTTTAAAGCATCGGGCGTATGTGCATAATCTATTATACCAACTATATTATTTTCGACATCATACAAATGTTCAAACCTACCTTCAACTGCTTTTAATAAACTTAGTTTGGTTAATACTTCTTCTTCATTAGCTTGTAACAAAGTTGCTACTGCATAAACCGCTAAAATATTGTACGCATTAAATGCCCCAACCAACAATGTATTTAACTCCACATTATTAATTTTTAACAATAAGCCAGTTAATCCGTTTTCTAAAATTTTAACTTTAAAATCGGCCATATTTTTGAGGCCATAAGTGTATTTTTTAGCCTTCGAATTTTGAAGCATTACGTTGCCCCGCTTATCGTCAACATTAGTAATTGCAAAGGCATCATTACCTAAACCATCGAAAAAACTTTTTTTAGCAGCGAGGTAATTATCAAAACTTAGGTGGTAATCTAAATGATCGTGGGTGATGTTTGTAAACACGCCGCCTTTAAAATTAATGCCCTTAGTGCGGCCTTGTGCCATTGCGTGCGAACTTATTTCCATAAAGCAATATTCACATCCGGCGGTTACCATTTTGTGCAACAGTTGGTTAAGTTTTAAAATATTGGGAGTGGTGTGCGTGGCAGTAATAGTTTGTTGATCTACTTTATAAACAATGGTAGAAATTAAACCACAACAATACCCTAACTCATTAAATAAATTATATAATAACGTTGCTATAGTTGATTTTCCGTTAGTGCCAGTTATGCCAATTAGTTGTAAAGAGGCCGATGGATTTTGGTAGAAATTTTTTGCTACTACCGACAAGGCATTGCTGCTATCTTTTACTTTTAAATAAACAATTTGTTCTTCTAAATTTTCTGGTAAATTTTCACAGATAATAGCAGTTGCTCCTTTTTGTATCGCTGCCTTTATGTATTGATGTCCATCGGTTTGAATACCTTTAATTGCAACAAAAAGCGATTGCGGTTTTGCCGCTCTCGAATCAATAATAATATTACTAATTTTTATATTATTATTGCCTTGAACTTCTAACAAAGCAACACCATATAATATGTCTTGTAATTGCTGCATTAACTTAATTCTATTCTTATTATTTCGCCTTTTTTAAAATTTTTACCCGTTGGTAATGATTGACTAATCACTTTACCTTTACCTACAAATACCACTCTTAAACCCTTGCTTTCAAGTAAATATATAGCATCTTTTAAACCCATATTAATTACATTAGGCACTATACTATTGGTAACTTCCATATTTTTTAAGTAAAGGTTTTCTCCATTTATAATAGGCTGCGACCAGCTGCTTTTTGATTGATCTACAATGTGATGATTAAATGCAGTTGAGATGTTTTGATAATCCACAACATTGCCTTTTTTCAATTTTTTATCATCAAACTTATTAGCAACTGTTTGCGTAATAACTGTTTGTGAATTTTTAGTATTGATAAAAATTTGTTCTGCAATTGCTTTAAAAATTGGTGCTGCAACTTCACTACCATAATAGGCATCTGCCTTGGGTTTGGTTATGCTTATAATGCAACTATATTGTGGCCTATCTGTTGGAAAAAAACCTGCAAAAGAAGCTTGATATTCGTTTTGATAACCTTGCTTACCAGCAGATATTTTTGATGTACCTGTTTTACCAGCCAATTTTAATTTATCAGATTTTATATTTTCGGCAGTTCCACTTTCTACCACTTTAGCTAACATATTTTGCAGTTGCTCGGCTGTACTTTCGTTCATTATTTTTTTGGTAAGAAGGGCATCAAATTCTTGTTCAATATTACCTGCATTACTTATTGCCTTAACCAAATATGGCGATTTATATAAACCATTATTAGCAATCGCATTATAAAAAGACAGTATTTGAAGTGGAGACAATTTTACCGAATAACCTACCGACAGCCATGGCAAAGTAACGCAGTTATTCCACTGCGGGTTTTCAGCATCAATTATTTGCGGATTTGCTTCTCCTTTTATATTAACACCCGTTGGTTGGTGTAAATTAAATTGTTGTAAATATTGTATAAAGTTTTCGGGCTTACTGCCAAAGTGTTTTACAACTGTTTTAGCAATACCTACATTAGAAGAAACCGTAAATGCTTCAGCCAAATCAACCGTACCTCTAAACTTTGAAGAAGCATCTTTCATTTCGGCATTACAAAAATTGTGTTTACCATAGTCTACCACAACCTTATCATTTAAGTTGGCTTTACCACTTTCTAAAAGTGCAGCAAGCGTTGCTGTTTTAAAAGTAGAACCAGGTTCTGTTCCTTCTCCAACCGCATAATTGTAGGCCTCCATATAGTTACCACTTTTGTTAAGACCCAAGTTGGCAATCGCTTTTATTTTGCCAGTAGCTACTTCCATTACAACAGCGCAACCGTGGTCTGCTTTATGCAATTGTAAGCCTTTTAATAATTCGTTTTGCGCAATTCTTTGAAACTCCACATTAATAGTAGTAACAATGTTTGCACCATTAATCGGCTCAACATTATTACTATTGTCTAATGGTAACCACGTATTTTGCGCCACTTTTCGCTGAATTTGCAAACCCTTTAAACCAGAAAGTTCGGTATTAAAACTGCCTTCTAAACCAACAGGCGTAATATCGTTACCCCTTACCTCCCCAATAGTTCGTTGCGCCAACGCTTTATAGGGCCAAGTTCGTTGCATTGATTTTTCAATAATTAAACCACCCTTATTTTTACCTCGGTTAAATAGCGGAAATTGTTTTATAACACTTACATCTTCATAGTTTACATTGCTGAATAAAGAAATATATCGTTTATTATTATTTCTTGCGTTTATCAGTTTTCTTTTGATGCCTTCTTTCGTCCAATGCTTAGTATTATCTTTATATCGTGCCGTTGTAAACTCACTAATTTTAATGGCTAAGTGGTTAATATGTTTATCAAAAATTTCTTGACTGATGCCTTGAGCTTTAGCATCAAAAAACACATCAAAAACCGGAATGGAGGTTGCCAACAGCGCTCCTTCATTACTGTAAACATTACCACGCTCGGCATTCAACACAATAGAACGGCTGGTTTCTGCGCCCATTTGTTGCCAATGTGTACCTTCTACCTGTTGTATAAAAACAATGCGCACCACTATTAATATTGCTACAAACAACATTAACCCAAAGGTGAGATACAAGCGTATTAATATTTGATTTTTGATAGTCATCTAATCCAAAATCATTTTTTTGGGTGGTTCATTAATTGCAGTTAAATTAAGGTTTTGTTGATTTACCAAATCCAAAATATTGGCTTTGTTGGTTATCTTTTCTGCACTTGCTTTTTTGGTAATATATTCCCAGCGCAACTCTTTAACGGTGTTACTCATCACACCAACATTTCTGTATGTTTTTTCTGCACTTCTTACATTTGAAATATATAGCAACACTAATGCGGAAACAAAAAGTAGGTAATAGAAGTTTTTCGACAGCCAATTCAAATCGAGATTATCACCAATTTCGTGCGCCTTTTTCATGGCCGAACCAATATTTTTTGGCTTAGCACTGGGTGCTGCCTTATCTATATTTTTGGGTTTTACGTTTGGTTTATTAATGGCTGTCATTTCTTAAATTTTTTCTGCTATTCTTAATTTGGCACTTCTTGCTCTTTTGTTTTCTCTTGTTTCACTTTCATTTGCCATCAACACTTTTTTGTTAATTGCTTTTAAGGGCTTGGTAATATTTCCGTAAAAGTCTTTATCAAGTGTTCCTTTTGCATTTCCTGCTTTTACAATATTCTTTACAATTCTATCTTCTAAAGAATGGTAAGAAAGCACCACCAACCTTCCGCCACTCGTTAATAGCTCAACACTTTGGGTTAGCATATCTTTCAACACTTCTAATTCTTGGTTTACCTCAATGCGTATGGCTTGAAACAATTGGGCCAAATAGCGGTTTCTGTTTCCTTTTATCCACGGTTCTATTGCTTCTATTAAATGTGCAGTAGTTTCAATAGTTGTTTGCTTTCTTTTTTCGCAAAGTACCGAAGCTAGTTTTCTGGAGTTGTTGAGTTCGCCGTAGTAATAAAAAATATCTGCCAACTGTTTCTCCTCGTAATTATTTACCACTTTAAAAGCGGTTAACTCATCTTTCTGATCCATCCGCATATCTAAAGTGGCAGCAAAACGGGTGGCAAAACCACGTTCTTCATTATTTATTTGGTAAGATGAAACCCCTAAATCGGCCAATAAGCCATCAATTTTTGTTACTTGATTTAAGCGTAACATCTTTTTTAAGTGCTTAAAATTGTAAGGAATAAAGGTGAACCGCTCCTCTTCAAAAAGGTTGGCTTTTGCTGCTTCGTCTTGATCGAAACTGAATAAACGACCATCATCACCTAAAGCATTTAAAATTGCTTTGCTATGACCGCCGCCACCAAAAGTAACATCAACATAAATACCGTTGGGTTTAATATTTAACCCTTCCATACATTGCTGTAGCATAACTGGTATATGATATTGATCTCCCACTATTTATGCTGTTTCATCATTTGAATTAATATTATGAATGCTGTTGTCATCATCTGCAAAAAGTTGCGCAGCAACCGACTCGTAAGTATTTTCTGAGGCTCTTAAAATATTTTCAAATTCGGTTTTGGCATATAAAGCTAAGCCATCGCCCACACCTTGTACAACCAGTTCTCCACCGGGTTGTAACTTTAATAAATCCATAATGTGTTGCGATAATACTACCCTGCCGTGGTCGTCAATATTTAAATCGAATGCAGCATTGAAAAAGTGTTGTTCAAAAACGGCAAACTTTGGATTGAAGCGATTGGCCTTTGATTTAATTCTGGCAATAGTTTTTTTCCATACGGGCGGCACATCCAAATAGTAGGTACCATTAAGCCCTTTATAAAAATAAAGCTTCCTGTATTCACTAATAAGCTCTTTAAACCTTGCCGGTATTTTAAGTCTATTTTTTGAATCTAATTTGGTTGATATGGTACCAAAAGCGTCTAACATTTCTTTCTTGGGGAGTAAAATTACCACTTTAGTACATTATTTACCACATAAATTGTCATTATGTGGATAAATTAAGTTTTGTTGTTGAATTATGACCATAATATGTGCATAAAGATGTTCTTTTCAACATAGTTTACCTCAAAACAGCTATTTATGCGTAATTATGGTGGTGGACTAAAATCCCATATTTTGATAAAAGTTTTAAATAATTGGTTAGAAAGTGGATTTAATGCTTATTCTGCATTGGGTAATTACATAAAATGCGATCGTTAATAATTGATTAAGGTTTGATATTTATAATAGAAATTTTATAAATTAAAATAGTTAATACGGCAGGGCAAAGCTTAAAAACTAGCCTCGACAGTAGTGGTTATACCATTTTGAGTTGGGTGTTTGGATTTGGTTTAGAAGCGTTGGCAAAATGGTATTTGAACGGATGGCGAGACGGAATTTTTTGCGAGCCACAATCCTTTCGCTTCTAAAAACTACCTTTTTAAAATTACCATAGTTTATTATTTTTGAAAAAATTTTTATACGAGTGACTTGGCAGATGAACAATAGGCGTATGAAAAAGAGAACTTTTGAAAGACTAATTAGGGCCGGTTTTCTACAACACTTTAAAAGTAGTGCGTCTATTTTGCTGATGTTCTTCTTCTTGGCAATCTACACCATCTTTACAGTTGTTTATCAATTGGCTTTCGCCGTAACCTTTTGAAGATAAGCGTTCGGCTGCTATACCTTTAGAGTTAAGATATTGAAGCACCGAGTTGGCCCGCTTTGAAGAAAGCTCTGTGTTGTAAGCATCTGTACCACGGCTATCTGTATGTGCGCCAATTTCAATTTTTATGGTAGGATTTTCGAATAGCAAAACCGCCAATTCATCTAATACAACTTCGGCATCTTGTCTAATATCCCATTTATCTAAATCGTAGTAAATATTGTTAATAGTAACTTCTTTGTTAGTGAAAATTTTATCTAACACTAAAGTTACCGTAGCTACTAAGGTATCTAAATCTGTTTTTTGTTTGGTATTTATGGTTAGTGATTCTTTAAAATAACCTGGCAAAGCTGCTGTAATTCTATAGTCGCTATTGTATGGCAATTCGGTTACCAACTTGCCATTTTTATTAGTAACCAACCGTTTATTAAATGTAATGTTGCTGTTTTCAGAACTGATTTGTACGGTGGCTTTATTGGCAGGCGTATTGTTTTCGGTAACCGAGTTAGGTTCGTCTTCATTTAAATAAGTTTTGGTAAAAACTGTGCCATCAACAATAAAAACGGTTTTGGGTTTGGCTTTTTCAACCATTTCTTCAGGTTTGTTTTCAACTACAACTGGCGGTTCTTCTATTTCTAATAAATCGAAAGTATAAATATCATCACTACCAAAGCCGCCTTTTCTGGCAGAACTAAAATAGCCTTTGCCTAAAAATTTTTGTTTTGGTTGTGGCTTTATTTTGTTATCAAAAATAAGCGCAAAATCATCTGCCCCAGAATTAATTGGGCTTTGTAGGTTGGTAATGTTTGTAAAAGATAAACCTGTTTGGTCTTTTGGTTGAGCCGAAAAAACATCTAAGCCGCCCATACCAATATGGCCGTTAGATGCGAAATACAAACTACCATCTTTATGCACGTAAGGAAAACCCTCGTAAGCATCGGTATTAACTTCTGGTCCTAAGTTTTTTGGGTAGCCCCAAATATTATCTTCATCTAACTCTGAAACAAAAATATCTTTTTCGCCATAACCTTCTAAAGCATCTGACGAAAAATATAACCGCTTACCATTGGGCGACAAACAAGGTTGCCCAACATTTACAGAATCGGTAAACAATACCACCCGTTCTGCTTCGCTCCATAAACCGTTGGTTTTGGTAGCGGTGTAAATTTGGCAATAGTTTTGGCTGAAATTATCGTCAACACATCTTGTAAAATAAATAATATTAAAATTATTGGCGAAACAAGCGGTACCTTCATTAAATGGTGTATTAATTGTTTCTTCTAATTTCTGTGGGCTTTCAAACCGGTTCTTTTCTTGTTTAAATTTTGCTTTGTAGAGGTTAGAAAAGCCTTCGCCCGTCCAACCATAATTTTCTGTTTCAGCATCTGTTTTTCTGGCGGAAGAAAATACCATATAATTTTTGCCCAATAGCACTGGCGCATAATCGGAGTAAGCGGTATTAATACTATCTAAGGTGTTCACTACGTAAGGCGAGGTTTCGTTTTGCCATTCCATTGCCAATTGACAACTGTTAAGCAGGCGAGTGGCCCGGCTTCTGTCTAAAGGGTTGTTGCGAGCATAAGTTTTAAAAATTTTGAGGGCTTCTTCGTATTGTTCGGTTTGCATTAGCATTAAACCATACTTTAAACTTACGGTTGGGTCTAAGGCAAATTCCATAGCGGTATAATACCAATTGGCGGCCTGTTGTGGCTTGTTATTAAAGCGGTACGATTCTGCTATTTTATAAGCAATTTCTGACCGCTCGAGTGGATTAGTGGCTTTGTTATAATCGTTTTGCAGCAACTCGGAGGCTACTGCATACTGCTTGCTAATGTAAGCGGTTGGCCCGTCAACATAATTAAACCAAGTACGACAACCTGTAAAGGAGATTGCCAAAATAATAAAGCCAAAAAGTACGATGTTGCGTTGCATATTATAAAAACGCTTAAAAGTATTAATATTTTGTTGAGAAATGAAATTGTGTTGAAATGATGGTTAATAGACGGCATTTTAAAGGCATTGTTTGAATAGGTTTTTGCTTTTTGGTGATGGATGGGATTTGCGCTGATAGCCTTATTCGAAAATTAGTTAACTTTGAGACTATGAAAGTTTTAGTAGATATTCAAGATGATAAAGCTGTGCATGTTTTGGAAGTTTTAAACAGTATCTCTTATATAAAAACCCAAACTTTGACAGCTGCCAAAGCACAGGTTTTTAGTGAATTGAGCGATGCGGTAAATGAATTAAAGCAAGTAAAGGCTGGTCAATTAAAAGCAAGGCCTCTTAAAGAGTTGTTGGATGAGTTATCGTGTTAAAACGATCACTTTTAATGTATGATATTTTTTTAGCTAAATAATTTTTTTCTCACCACGTCATACTGGAAAAACTTGTGGAGCAAAGCGGAATAAATTTTATCCAGTATCCCCTAAAGTTTCTCAGCGAGGGTATTGTCAACACCTCAAACAAATTGACTTTCAAATTTCAAACGACTTATAAACAACTTGTGGATATTCACTTGTTTATTGTAGAACCATTTAAAACGTTACTTTGTTTGTAATTAGAATACGATGATGCTATATGAAATGGCTTGACAAGAATAAAAAGTTACTCAAGGAAATATTTGATAAAGAATTCCCACTGAATTTTAGAAACATAATTCAAACCATAATATTAACTTGTTTGGTTTTTATTTTAAGTGGCTTTTTAGCTAATAAAATTGACACAAATTTTTTATTAGATAAAGATAAAATCTTTCTATTAACAAAATTTACAAAAGAAATTTATCTTAATATTGCTTTTGCAATTATCCTCTTTTGTGTTATCGCATTATTCATACATTTAGCTTTAAAGGAATATGTTCCATCTAAAAAACTAATTTTCTTTACCTTTCTAACTGGAATTGTTATTTACCAAACAGCATTAGCAAAAGAGCATATTTTCATTGATTTTTTTGTTTATGCTCATATTATAATAATCCTATTCCTCTGTCAGCTCGGTATATTGATTAGCCATTTGATAAAACAATTTGATATTAAAAAGGCTAATGAAAATGAAACAAGACAAGGTTTTTTACCAGATAATCCAGAAAGAAATCCTAAAAAAGACAACAAAGGCTATAGTAATTATGCCAAAAAAATTGCAGATAAAATAAAAGAAACTCATCACGAAGAAGCATTTGCAATAGGCATTAATGGTAAATGGGGAACTGGAAAAACAACAATGAGTGAATTTATGAAAGATTATCTAAAAAAAGAAAAGGATATCATTAGCATAGATTTTAAACCTTGGAACAGCAGTACACCCGATGCTATCATTAAAGATTTTTTTGAAACCCTACAAGATGAATTAAGTCCATATCACGCCGCTTTATCTCGCTTGTTAATTCGCTACTCTCGCAAATTAACTACTATTGACAGTAATGTAATTACCCAAACCATTGAATACGCAGCCAATTATATTTTAGATTTAGATGCCACCAATAAAGTGTACGAAAAGATAAATGCCGCCTTGAAAGACGTTGACAAAAAGATTATTATTTACATAGATGATTTAGACCGTTTAGAGCAAAACGAAATTATGGAAGTGATTCGTTTAATTAGAAATACGGCTAACTTTTACAATACCTTTTTTATTGTCTCTTATGATAAGGCTTATGTGAACAATGCTTTGGAAAAGACAGGTATTTATAACCACGAGAAGTTTTTGGAGAAGATTTTTCAGTTGGAGGTTAATTTGCCTTATTATGATAAAGGTAAGTTAAGAGAAGAACTTGCCCAAAAGTTGGAAGCATTATTTCCTGAGAAGATAACTGATAATATTAAAAAGGAAATTATCGAAGAGATTCATCCAAGTATTCCGAATATTTTAGATGATTGGTTGGAAAATTCAAGGGATGTGACTAGGCTTTGTAATAGTTTAATGCTTAATTATCCGAGGGTGAAAGAATATGTTGTTTTTAAAGAATTCCTCTTGATTGAGGTTTTAAGAATTAATTATCCTTCTGTTTATTACGACTTGTACAACAGACGAAAAGATTTTTTTGAAGAAAAAAATAATAGCGGAAAATTTGAGTTTAAAAAAGATAATGAAGAAAAAATTCTTTTGGAAAAATATTTAGAGGAAAAAATTGAAATTGAAAACAACAATATATTTCGGTTTTTAAATAATATTTTTTATGAAAATGTCTTGGATGAATCATATGACCACCAAAGCAACCATCAAGATAGTATTGTAAGAGTAAAAAGATTCTATATTTATTTTAATTATATAAATTTTGATAAAGTTTTAGCTTATCAAGAATTTAACAATGCTTATGATAGCAGTGAAGAAGATTTTTCAAAAAAAATAAAAGAGTGGGTTGATAACAAATTAGGAATAGAAGTATCTGAAAGACTTGGAAGCATTAACAATTTCAATACTAAATATGATTTAGAAAAATACGCCAGAGCATTAATCTTATTCTATCATCTTTTTAACAACAGTAAGACTTTAGACTATTTTACTTACATTAAAAAAAAGAAAGACTTAATTAAACAATTCTATGATGATAACTCCGAAAATATGATGCAAAGTATCTTTCAACCATCTAATAAAAAAGATATAAAAAGAAAATTAAATTTCATAGTTTCTTTTGGCGATTTTGAAATCTTATCTTTTCAAAATACTTTTCTCATATTATTTGAGACCTTAATTGAAAACTCAAGCAAATTCAATTCCTCAATGTCAATTTGTGTTACAATTGCAAAAAAACTTCCAGAAGTAAAAGTTGATACAATTAACAAAATAAAAGAGTTCATTCTTGACAAAGAACATTTACAAGGTTTTTTGCTTTCGACTTTATGTGAACGTTGCTTAAAGAATTACTCTGTGAGCCATATAGGTAATAGATATATTGGTATATTTTTTCCTGATCTTATTGAATTTGAAGAATTACTAATATCACTAAAAGAGGAATCAAAATATGTTGAAGAATATTACAAGCTTTATAATAAGTGTAAAGAAAGTAATTTTAAAGATAAATTTGATTTTCCTTTCAGTCATTTTCCAACAATTGAGGAATGGGAAAAAGGTTTATAACTAAACTTCATCCATAATAAGCCTAACTGTCTTTTTTATTATGATGAGTTTAAAATTATTCCCATTGAAGATAGCATTAAAGAAATGTTAGCACCAAATTACTAATCAGCATTACAAATTTTAGTAATCAATCAATCAAATCAATATCTAAACTAAAAAGCATTTATACTGCTTTCGGTAAATACTAAAATGCTTGACAAAGAAAAACGTTGGCTTTCCCTTAAGTTTATGTAACTTTCCTAAGCCCG